>UMHT01011192.1_pt1 | contig 144464 bp, 128 predicted proteins | sample 1965601 | NCBI WGS metagenome assembly UMHT01 (sample SAMEA4836105, study PRJEB28245) | human gut metagenome | biome: gut microbiome; material: fecal sample | place: Denmark | collected 2008 | reverse complement strand
CCCCAGTAAACTGGGGGTTTAGTCATGCCTATTCGGCGCCAAACGCAAAAAGGGCGGTCCCGGTGAACCGCCCTTTTTGTATGCCCACTTCACTCGTATGCGCATTTCTATGTGAGGCGCATCATGACATGCGCCGGCACGCGGCGTACGTCGCGGACACCTGTAATCGTCATGGCATCGCGAAGCTCTCCTTTTATTTTGTTAAAATACAGTTCTACGCCTTCAGCGCCGCCGCCGATGGCCGCAACCGCCACGGGTCGTCCGATGAGAACGGCGTCGGCCCCCAAAGCGAGCATTTTAAGGACGTCTTCACCCGTACGTACGCCGCCGTCGACAAGAATGGTCGTCTTCCCTTTTACGGCTGCCGCAATTTCAGGCAATACATCTGTCGTTCCGGCCATGCCGTCCAGGACGCGGCCGCCGTGATTGCTGACGACGACGGCCCCCGCTCCGGCCGCAACACACCGCTTCGCCTCCACGGCGGACATGATGCCCTTCACAATAAAAGGGATACTTACGGCCTTTGAAACGGCACGAATGCTCTCGGGACTCTTCGGTCCTACAGGCTGCCCCAAAAGCCGCATATTGATAAGCGTCGCCGCATCGACATCCGACGCGACGGCCGGTGCGCCGCACGCAGCCGCAAGCTTTGCCTTTTCAATTATCTTATCATCTTCCCGCGGCTTTATGGTCGGTATGACACGGCCGGGACAGGCCTTACATGCCTGTAAGGAGCCTTCATACATGAAGGGTGCACCGCCGTCCCCGCAAAAGGCCGCCGTCCCCGCTGCAGCCGCACCTTGAGCGACAGCCAGGTCATAGGCCGCTTCTATTTCCGCCGCATCGCCTTCCATCTTTGCATTAAGTGAAATCGCACCGACAGGCGCCGCCATGACGGGCAGAGACAGCTTCATGCCGAAAAGGGTAATTTCCGTCTGAGGCTCCTCAACCTGTGCCAAACTGTTCATAATAAGACCGTACTGCCGCAGAGATTCCACATTGCGAATAAAGGACCGGGCCGTCCGCAGGCCGCCGAATCCCGGAATTTCTCCGATACAGCCCAAGCCGTTACATTCTTTGCACACACGGCATCCATTCATTCGTTTTTTCGCCTGCGCACGCACTTCGCTATAGTCCATCGTCAACACGCTCCCATAAAAAAAACTGCTATCACATTTTTATGATAGCAGTTTTTTTATTATGCGTCTAATCTTATAATTTTTCGAATGCGTCTTTGCCTGCACCGCATACGGGACATACCCATTCTTCGGGAAGATCCGCAAATTTCGTGCCTGCCGGAGCGCCGTTGTCGGGGTCACCTTCAGCTTCGTCGTAAATATAACCGCATACCGTGCATTCGTACTTATCCATACTTAACTCCTCCTATAGGAACATATTATACCGCTCTAAAAGCGGTCGGCTTTATCATAACATTTGCATTTGAAAGGTACAACCTGATTCTTATCAAGATTGACTTTACTTATACGCATAAACGCCGTACTTATAACTTAACAAAAGCATCCTTGTCCGCACCGCATACGGGGCATACCCAGGAATCGGGAAGGTCCGCAAATTTCGTACCTGCAGGGGCACCGTTGTCGGGATCGCCTTCAGCTTCATCATAAATGTAACCGCAAATTGTGCATTCGTACTTTTCCATTTTTACTTCCTCCATTTATTCTCAACAAATTATTGTTATTAATTAAATCCATATGTATAATAACATAAATTCTTTTTAAATGCAACAGGAATTATAAACTCTTTTTGACCGAAAAAAATCGCGTATTTTTGCGGTTCCCAAGGTAATATGATATAATTCGGCCATAAGGAGGGTGTATGAAAAAGAGATATTTTTTCTTCTTTATTCTCGCCTTCATGGCCATGGCCGCTTGGAGCCATATTACGGACAAACCCTATAACGCTAATCCCTTTGCGGCATCGGAAGAAGCCGATTCGTCCCTTGCGCCGTATCTGCATTTTCGCGAATCCATGCAGAGCAAAATCAGGCATATTCACGGTTACGTCAAGGCCGATAAGCTTCCCCGCTCTCTTCTCCGGGCTGTCGTTTCCGTAGAAGATAAACGCTTTTACGACCACGGCGCAGTCGACCCCGTCGGTATTATTCGTGCCGGTTCCGTCAATCTCTATGCGGGCAAGACGGTAGAAGGAGGCAGCACAATCAGCCAGCAGGTCATAAAAAACACGTTCCTCTCGCAGGAGCGCACGGTCTCCCGCAAAGCAAAGGAATTGCTTTTAGCCATCCTTCTGGAGCGTAATTACACAAAGGATGAAATCCTCGCCATCTACTTAAACACGGCCTATTTCGGCGCTGACGCGACGGGAATCGCCCAGGCAAGTCATACATACTTCGCTGTTGAGCCGGAAAATCTCACGCTGGCTCAGTCGTCCATGCTGGCCGGCCTTCTTCAGGCGCCGACTTACTATAATCCGCTGGAAAATTACAAAGCGGCCAAAGAGCGGCAACAAACGGTCCTCGCCCAAATGACGGAAAGCGGCTTCATCTCAGCCGACGAAGCCCGTCGAGCTTATGAGGAAGATCTGCATCTGCAAAAGTAAAATATGCCCGTATACACGAAAATCCCCCTGCCCGAAGAGCAAGGGGATACTTTTCTTCATGCTTATTTCGCGTAGTCGACCATGCGCGTTTCTCTGATAATGACAACTTTGATTTGTCCGGGATATTCCAATTCCAATTCAATTCGTCTTGCCACATCGTGAACCAGAATGACGCAATCATCTTCGCTCAATTTTTCCGGTTTTACCATAACGCGAATTTCGCGGCCGGCCTGAATAGCAAAGCATTCTTCAACGCCGTTGAAGGATTTTGCGATTTCTTCGAGTTTGGCCAACCGTTTTAAGTAATTTTCCAGTGTTTCCCGACGCGCCCCCGGCCGTGCCGCCGATATGGCATCGGCCGCCGCTACCAACACGGCTTCCACGGATGTCGCTTCTTCATCACCGTGATGCGAAGCGATACAGTTGATGACGGTCTTCGATTCGCCGTACTTCTTGGCTACATCAACACCGATGGACACGTGCGTTCCCTCGAGGTCATGATCCAACGCCTTACCGATATCATGCACCAAGCCGCCGCGGCGGGCAAGGGTTACATCAACGCCCAGCTCGGCCGCCATAATACCGGCAAGCTGCGATACTTCAATGGAGTGGCGCAAGACATTTTGCCCGTAACTCGTACGGTAACGCAAGCGTCCCAATATCTTGATCATTTCCGGATGCAGGCCGTGAACGCCCGCTTCATATGTCGCCTGTTCACCGGCTTCGCGAATCTTCTGGTTCACTTCTTTACGGGCTTTTTCAACCATTTCTTCAATGCGTGCCGGATGAATACGGCCGTCGACAATGAGTTTTTCCAAAGCCAGGCGGGCAACTTCACGACGAATGGGGTCGAAGCACGAAAGAATAACCGCTTCCGGCGTGTCGTCGATAATGAGATCGACGCCGGTCAACGTTTCAATAGCGCGAATATTGCGACCTTCGCGACCGATAATGCGTCCCTTCATTTCGTCATTGGGCAGAGATACGACAGAGACTGTCGTTTCCGCTACATGATCGGCGGCACATCGCTGAATAGCGAGAGAAATGATTTCCAAGGACTTCTGCTCCGCTTCTTCCTTCGCTTCTTCTTCGAGTGTCTTAATGAGCTGTGCCGTTTCATGTTTCACTTCGTTCTTGACGTTTGCCAGAAGAAGTTCTTTCGCATCATCGTAGGTCAGTTCGGAAATACGTTCCAACTCGGCCAGCTGACGTTCGTGCAGTTGGTCGATTTTTTCACGTACCTTCGCGACTTCCCCTTCTTTTCTGACGAGAAGTTCTTCTTTTTTCTCCATGGACTCGGATTTTTTATCCAAGTGTTCCTCTTTTTGAAGCAACCGCCGTTCCAGACGCTGCAATTCGGAGCGCCGTTCTTTATTGTCCCGTTCCGCGTCAATACGCAGTTTGTGAATTTCTTCTTTGCCTTCGAGAATCAGCTCTTTGCGTTGTGCTTCGCCTTCCTGTTTGGCCGTCGTAATAATACGGGCCGCCTCCGCTTCGGCACTGCCGAGTTTGCTTTCGGCAATGCGCAGGCGGTAAAAGTAGCCGAAGCCGAGGCCGATAGCACCGCAAACTACGGCTGCAATTATAATTCCAATCACTTTACACTGTCACCTCCTTTTCATTAAAAAAAGCCGAACTCCCGTCCGGCTTTTCTAGTATGCGTCTTACTTTTCTGCATCTTTTTTCAAAAAACCATCATAGCTGCATATAAGAACCGATACTGTCATTCGGTTACTCTTATTGTAAATTTTTTTCACTCATCTGTCAAGCTGACAAAGTCATCGAAAACCGCTCGTACAGCCGTTCCCGAAAAACCGCGGTTCTGTAAATAACGGGCAATTTTGCGCCTGTCGGCTTCCGTCCGGGAAAAGTATTTTCGTACGAGAGCAAGAGCGGCTTCCGTTTCGTCATACTCTTCCCGCTCTTCCGGCAAAGGCAATAGGCGGAGGCGCAGTTTATTGCAAATATACGCATGACCGTACTTTGCTTTTTGCGCATAATGGCGATATACGGCGGCTGCCAGGCGCTCGTCATCAATAAATCGCTCCGTTTTCAGCTTCTCTACCACTTCATCAATTACATCGTCCGCCGCTTCACGAGCCTGCAATTTGCGGCGCAGCTCACCTTCGCTGAGAAAGCGCACGCTCAGCAGGTGCAGCGCCTTGGCATAAACCTCTTTCGCATTCACGGCTTACTCTGCGGCCGCTTCATCGGCGTGAGGCCGTTCCGTCAGCACTTCGTCGAATCGTTCCGGTTCCGCCGCAAGGGTGTCACGAATAATTTGTTCCACTTCCGACGCTATTTCCGGGTGCTCTTTGAGGAATGTCTTCACGTTTTCCTTACCCTGGCCGAGACGCTGGCCCTTGTAGGAATACCATGTACCGCTTTTTTCCAGGATGTCCATGGATGCGCCCAAGTCGAGGAGCGTTCCCTCCTTGGAGATACCTTCACCGTACATGATATCCACTTCACAGTTACGAAAAGGCGGCGCCACCTTATTCTTTACGATTTTGACCTTCGCCTTATTGCCTACGAGTTCACCGCCGACTTTAATGGCTTCACCCTTGCGAATTTCCATACGCACGGATGCGTAGAATTTAAGGGCCCGGCCGCCCGTAGTCGTTTCGGGATTGCCGTATATGACACCTACTTTTTCACGCAATTGGTTGATAAAAATGACAATGGATTTGGACTTAGAAATAATGCCCGTCAATTTACGCAAAGCCTGGCTCATGAGTCGGGCGTGGAGACCTACATGGGATTCACCCATTTCCCCTTCAATTTCCGCCTTCGGCACGAGAGCCGCCACAGAGTCGACGACAATGATATCGACAGCACCGCTGCGTACGAGTTCTTCCGTAATTTCCAAAGCCTGTTCTCCGTTATCGGGCTGAGAAATGAGCAGTTCCGCCGTATCGACGCCGAGATGGCGCGCATATACGGGATCCAAAGCATGTTCCGCATCAATAAAAGCGGCAATACCGCCGTCTTTTTGAGCCGAAGCGATGGCATGCAGAGCTAATGTCGTCTTACCGGACGATTCGGGACCGTATATTTCTATGACTCGGCCGCGCGGATAGCCGCCGACGCCGACAGCCGCATCAATAGCCAAGGAGCCGGACGAAACAACTTCCAAGTTCATTTTTTCCGCCAAATCGCCGAGCCGCATAATGGCGCCCTTGCCGAAGTCTTTTTCAATTTGCTTCAACGCGTTTTCCAGCGCCGTTTGTTTCGCTTCCATAAATGTGCCTCCTTCTATGAATGTTCCATTATATACTGTAATGCATGATAAACGGCCTTAGTCGCCGCTCTTTCTTTCACTTCTTTACGTTCGCCCGGAAAGACGCTCTTATAAACCGTCGTTCCCCACGGGCCGGCGACACCCGTATAGACAAGGCCTGCAGGTTTTTCTTTCGTACCGCCGTCGGGACCGGCGATACCCGTTGTGCTGACGGCAATATCGCTGCCGTAAAGCTTCCTGCTTCCTTCCGCCATTTCGGCAGCCGTTTCTTCGCTCACTGCCGTATGAAGGCGCAGCGTTTCCGAAGACACACCGAGGAGTTTCGTCTTCACGCCGTCCTGATAGGTCCCGGCAGAGCCGAGGAAGTAGGCCGAACTGCCGGCAACGTCCGTTATATACGAGCCGACAAGGCCGCCCGTACAGGATTCGGCACAGCTCATCGTAAGCTTCCGATCAAGCAAAGCACGGCCCAAGGCGGCGGCAACCGTCTCGTCGTTATACGTCACGGCAGCGCGCCTGAGGCGCTTACGCAGCTCGTCTTCCACAGGTCTTACCAGTGCCTTGGCGGTTTCCTCATCTGCCGCTTTTGCCGTGACACGCACTTCCACAAAGCCGATGCGTGCATACATGGCAATGGTCGGGTTGGACTGTCTCTCAACGAGATCCATAATCATGTCTTCAATACGTGCTTCGCCCATATCATATATTTTAACATAAGTCGAATAAATATAGCCCTGAGAACCGAAAATATGCCGTAAATAAGTCTTTACCCGGTTATTGAAGACCCAGCGCATTTCCGACGGCGGACCGGGCAGGTGGATGAGAACCTTTCCGTTCTTATATAAGGCCGTCCCCGGTGCCGTCCCCGCCTCATTGGCAAGAACCGTCGCTCCCTCGGGGATCATCGCCTGGCGTCTCTGGTTATCCGTCAAATCCCGTTCGGGATGACGCAACTTGATCCAGGCCGTAACGCCTTCCATAACGTCTTTGCGAAAGACGAGAGACACGCCCATGACCCGAGCACCGATGATCTTAGTCACATCTCCCTGCGTCGGCCCCAAACCGCCCGTCGTAATGACGATATCCGCTCTGTTTAAAGCCGTGCGCAGAACCGTCTCCATACGATTCGGATTATCGCCGACCGTCGTCTGATAGATAACGGAATAGCCCATTTTATTGAGCTGTTGTGACAAGTAGCGCACATTTTCATTGACAATTTCACCGAGCAGCAGTTCCGACCCGGTCGTTACCAGTTCTACGAGCATGTCTTATCCACCTCGCCGCTATACTCTTTCGGCAATTAAATCATAAGCGAAGCCGCGCACTACTTTGACGGAAATAATATCGCCCGGCTCAAGGCCCGCGCCGTCTTCCACATAGGTCAGGCCGTCCACTTCGGGAGCCTGCGTATTGATACGGCCCACAGCCTGTGTATAACCGTTTTCGTCCGTAATTTCTTCAACAATGAAAGGATGAACGCTTCCTTCAAGCTCGCAGTTTCGTTCCTCCGAAACCTTTGCCTGAATGGCCATGAGCTTATGATACCGTTCCTCCTTTACGCCTTCGGGAATTTGATCCTTCATGGCCGCTGCCGGTGTACCTTCCTCCTGCGAATACGTAAAAACGCCGACGGCATCGAATTTCGTCTGCTCCACGAAATCGCAGAGCTCCTGAAATTCTTCTTCCGTTTCACCCGGAAAGCCGACGATAAAGGTCGAGCGCAAGGTCAGCTTGCGGCCGTGACCGCAGAGCTTGCGGACGAGCCGTAAAATATCATCCTTCGTGTCCCGTCGATTCATACGCCTCAATACCGTATCGGAAATGTGCTGCAGCGGCAAATCGACGTAAGGACAGATTTTATCCTCCCTGACAATAATATCCATCAATTCGTCCGTAAAGTAATGAGGATATAAATAGAAGAGGCGAATCCACCGCACCTTGTCTATTTTTACGAGGCTGCGCAGGAGTTCGGGCAAAAGCGGCTCACCGACCGTATCGATACCGTAACTCGTCGTATCCTGGGCAATAAGGTTGATTTCCTTCACGTCGTTTTGCGCCATATCTTTCACTTCCGCCACGATCGAGTCCATAGGCCGGCTATACAGAGGACCGCGTACTTTGGGAATAATACAGAAGGTACAGCCGTTGTTGCAGCCTTCACCGATTTTAACGTAAGCGCTGTACGCCGGCGTCGTCCGCAGACGACTCGTCTCCTGATCGTACAGGTGGCTGACATCATCCATAAAACAGGCGCGTTTTCCCTGTTTTGCCGCCGTAACGGCTTCCCAAATGCGATCCCACGAGCCCGTACCCAAGAGGGCATCCACTTCGGGCAGTTCTTTCAAGAGTTCCCGTTGATACTGTTGACTGAGACAGCCCGTAACGATGAGGATTTTGCATTTTCCGTCCGTCTTATAGCGTGCCGCAGCCAAAATCGTTTGAATGGATTCTTCCTTCGCCTTTTCAATAAAGGTGCACGTATTGACAATAATAATGTCGGCGTCCGCCATGTCTTCGGTCAGGCCCATGTGGCGCTGCTGCAAAATACCGAGCATGACCTCCGTATCTACTAAATTCTTTGAACAGCCCAAGCTGACAAAAGCAATTTTTTCCATTACCCTTCCCTTCCGAATCGTACGGCTCTGAGCCACCAATCCTGCATGGACTTGCGTTCACTGTCGTTATAATGCTTCGTCCCTTTAAAGATGACGAGATTTTGCTGTTTCGAGTCCTGACGCGCAGGCAATGTACTGTTGGCATAGTGGAAATAGAGGCGGTTTTTGCGCAATACGGCTGCCGCTTTATCAGACAAAAGCCAATCTATAAAGGTTCCCGCCAGGTCTTCATCGGAGCACCACCTAGTCACGGCGGCTCCGGTCAACCAAGCGGATGTTCCGTCCTGCGGAAAAATAACATATACAGGCGCGCCGTCAAAACGATACTGCTCGGCCGTAACCGCATCGACTACGCCGACCTGGGCTTCACCGCCGGCGACGCGGTGCATAATGGGGGTCATCGTTTTCGTGTACGAGCCTATACGCTCCTGCAAGCTTCTGAAGTAAAGAGCCGACCGTTCCGTCCCGTGTTGTTCCACATATTCGCAAAGAAAATCGCCGGCAATGTCCGTCGCCGCAAGATCCGGAAAACTGATGACCATAGTCGAATCCGTAAGCAAGTCGCCCCACGTATTGATATTACTGCCGCCCATACCGTAATAGTCACGGTTGACTACAAAGACAAGAGGATTATACCACAGACCCGTCCAGGCACCGGCATCGTCTTTACGCTCGGGCGCAACCGTATCCGTCATGTCCGACAGATACGGCAAAAAGGCGCCTTGAAGCCGTCCCGTGCGCAACGTCCCTTCCGAAGCGATGACCGCGTCGGGCTGCTGCTCCGGTGCAGGGTGCTGCAGTGAACGCTGCAGGGCGTCTTCCGTGAGCGTCACCATGCGCACGCGCAGGCCCGTTTCCTCATAAAAGGCCGTCGCCAAATCGCGATTCGCTGCGGCCGGCAGGTCCGAATACACGGTCAAATGCCGTTCTTTTTCGTACATTGCCTGCGCTTCAAGCTGCTGTTCCCGATCCTGCTGTATAAATACGCCTGCCCAAAGGAGGCCCATAATAAAAAGTATTATCCCTAAAAGAGGAAGATGTTTTTTCATGCACCCGTTCTCCTACGCGGTTAACCGTCCGTCTCGTTACAAGACCTGCCATACAACGGCTGCGGCAAGACAAATGACCATGCCGACAATGCCGACTTCAACCCATCTGCCCTGATTACGCCGATTATTTTGCGTACGCCGCAAAAAAGAGGATTTTCGCACCTTGCGACGCACGGGCTGCGGCCTTTCCGGTGTGGTATGCTGTAAATACAGATCTATCAACTCCTCGCCGTTTATGCCCAAATAATTGGCATAGGAGCGAATAAATCCTTTGACAAAAACCGCACCCGGAATAGTATCATACTTATCGGCTTCAAGGGCCGCCAAGTAATCCGTCTTTATATGCGTGGCCGCCGCTATATCCGTCAACGTCCGCCCCTGCACTTCCCGTTCGGTTTGTAGAACTTCTCCTGCTGAAGGCATATATGTATCCTCCGTTTATGGTATATATTAGTCAAACCGACAGCTTTTTAATCGGAAAAATACTTATGCTGTACTTCTTCCGCCGTCATGAGAATTTCTCGCGCCTTACTGCCATTGGCGGGACCGACAATATGCATGACTTCCATTGTGTCGACCATGCGGGCGGCACGAGAAAAGCCGATACGAAAACGGCGCTGCAGCATGGATACGGAGGCCTGTCCCGTTTCCAAGACCATCATAATCGCCTTTTCCATCAATTCGTCTTCAAAGAAATCGCCGCCGTCGGCCTTTTCTTCCTGCTGAGCCGCCGTGACGGATTCGTCATACTGCGGCTTGCCTTGAGCCTTAATATATTCGACGACTTCGTCGATTTCGTTGTCCGATATGAAAGCGCCCTGAACGCGCACAGGTTTTGACGCACCCATAGGATAAAAGAGCATATCTCCCTTGCCGATAAGCTTTTCCGCACCGGCCATATCCAAGATAGTGCGCGAGTCGATTTGGCTCGACACGGCAAAGGCGATACGGCTCGGCACGTTAGCCTTAATCAGGCCTGTAATGACATCGACGGACGGTCGCTGCGTTGCCAAAACGAGGTGCATGCCGCAGGCGCGGGCTTTCTGCGCCAAACGGCAAATAGAGTCTTCCACATCGCCGGCTGCAGCCATCATAAGATCCGCCAATTCGTCGATAATGATAACCACATAAGGCATGGCTTCCTGCGGATGAAGCTCGTTATAACGCTTAATATCGCGCGTCTTCGTCATGGCAAAACGCTTATACCGATCATCCATTTCCCGTACGGCCCAACGCAGTATATTGGCCGCCTTTTTCGGATCCGTCACGACAGGTGTCATCAAATGCGGTATGCCGTTATAGTTCGACAGTTCGACAACCTTCGGATCGATTAAAATCAGTTTTACATCTTGCGGCCGCTGTTTAAAGAGGATACTGGAAATAAGGGTATTAATACACACGCTCTTGCCCGATCCGGTAGAACCGGCGACGAGCAGATGGGGCATCTTCGCAAGATCCGCCACAATAGGTGTGCCTGCAATATCCCTGCCCAGACCGACGGGAACACCGCCGGCGGCATTGCGAAATACGTCTGTATCCAAGACGTCGCGCAGGCAGACGGGCGTCACCTTGCGGTTGGGCACTTCAATACCCACGGCAGCCTTGCCGGGAATGGGAGCCTCTATACGAATATCCGTAGCGGCAAGCTTTAAAGCCAAATCATCCGCCAAGTGAACAATTTTGCTGACCTTGACGCCTGCCGCCGGCTCCAGCTCATACCGTGTTACGGCAGGGCCGCGACTGGCTGTCAGCATTTTTGCATCAATGTTAAAGCTTTTTAACGTATCCTGCAAGATCTGAGCATTTTGCCGCACTTCATCACTCAAACCCGTTTCGGCCGCATCGCCGCGATGCAGTATGGAAACAGACGGCAGGCGGTATGTGTGTTCGCCTTCAGCCGTCGGTACGGCCGTCTGTCCTCTCGCGCCCACTTCGACCGTACCGGCCGTAAGCTCCGTTTCGAGAGGCTTTAAGTCCTCCATTTCAACAGCCGGCGCCGTTGCGGTCGTATACGCCGCCGGTTTCGTATCGTCGATGACGACCGTTTCGATTATGCCGTTGCCGTCGTTTGCTTTACCCGCTTCGGCCTCGGGAACCTCCGCATCGTCTTCATCATAACCATAAGCTTCCAATTCGGAGCCATATACGTCTCTGCGGTCTTCAAATTCTCCTTTATCGGCAAAATCTGTGTTGTCGCCGCCGGCTTCGACAAGCGACAACTCGTCAGATGGACTCGGTTGTACGATTTCACGCTCTTCCCAATTTTCCGTTTCCGTCACCGCGGACTGCGGATTATGAGACACGACAACTGATGCGGCAGCTGCGTCGTTCGCTTCCTTTTCAATGTCAAAAATCTTTCGCTGTTCACGCTGTTGCCACTGTTCGCGCACGACCTGCGTCGCTTCCTGAATGCCTGTAACCGCCTTGCTCGACGCATAGGCGACAGGCCTCGAGATGGAGATTTTCTTCCAGATCATGAAAGCTGCAACAAGAGCAACGACAAGAATTAAAACAGTGCCGAAAGGACCGCAAAGGCTGCGCAGAGCCGAAGTCGGCAGGGCGCCCAAAATTCCGCCGCCCAGACGCAGAGACGCGGGAACGAACTCTTCGCCCTGTCCCGTAAAAAAGGCGTGCCAAAGGCTCAGCAAAAGCGCGTACACCAAGGCGCCCATGCACCAGCTTTTCGTAAAGGGCAGGGCTTTCCGTTTAATTATGTACTGAATGCCCGCCGCAATAAAGGCAACGGCTACAAAGAGGCGACCCGCACCGAAAGCATAAGCAAGGAGGTCGTCCAGAGCATAGCCGATACTGCCCGTGTCAACACCCATAAAACCGACGGTAAAAAAGATGCCGCCTACCAATAAAAAAAGCCCGATTATTTCATATTTTAACCAAGGCGTACCGCTTTTTTTACGCGTTGCCGCCCTCTTTTTTGCACTCCCGCCTGAAGCCCGCTTCACTTCGGTCCGTGCCGCCTTTGCCCGAGTCTTTCGTTCAGCCACTTTGCCACCTGCCAATTATAGCGCTCCTGTAGATTTATAGGTTTCGTACCATATAGAAAGCCGCCAAGCTAACTTAGCGGCCGAATAATCATGGATTATCTGTCAAAAAAGAAGCCCCACCATGCCGTCTATAACCGAGTTTTGAGCCTGCCTGAGCAGGTGGGTGTCCTCCTATTGGGAGTCAACAGTCCAGTGAAGGCATTGTTTAACCGCAATAGAGCCCGAACTCCCGATGTATAAGTGTTGGTTCAAAACATCGAGTACCTTTACGCACACAGTAGGGTTTTCTCTTGACCTTAGTATACTTAATGACCGCAAAAAAATCAAGTCATACCGCCAATTCTCACATATCTTGACGGCATGACCCGGCCATTGGAATTCTCTTGCCTTATACGGATTTAATGACATCGCATTTCATATACGGACGGAGCACTTCCGGTACTGCGACGGAGCCGTCCGCCTGCTGGCAGTTTTCCAGAATGGCCGCGACCGTGCGGCCTACGGCAAGACCGGAGCCGTTCAGCGTATGGACGTATTCGGGCTTCGACTTGGCATCGCGGCGAAAACGAATATTCGCACGCCGTGCCTGGAAATCTTCCGTATTGGAGCACGACGAGATTTCGCGATACTTGCCCTGCGCCGGGAACCATACTTCCACGTCGAAGGTCTTTGCTGCGGAAAAACCGATATCGCCCGTGCAAAGGCAGACGACATGATACGGCAGCTTGAGTTCCTGCAGAATAGCCTCGGCGTTTTGCGTCAACTTGTCCAGTTCGTCATAACTCGTTTCGGGGGTAACGTATTTTACCATTTCCACTTTGTGGAACTGGTGTTGCCGAATAAGGCCGCGCGTATCTCTGCCGGCGGATCCCGCTTCGGCACGGAAACACGGCGTAAGGGCCGTCAAGTAAACGGGCAGTTTCGCACCGTCAATGATTTCGTTGCGATAGTAATTCGTGAGCGGTACTTCCGACGTCGGAATCATGAACATTTCCTGTCCTTCAATACGGAACATGTCTTCATAAAATTTTGGCAACTGCCCCGTTCCCTGCATTGACTCGCGATTTACGATATACGGCGGAATCACCTCCGTATAGCCGTCCACTTCCGTATGGCGGTCGAGCATGTAATTATAAACGGCCCGTTCCAAATGAGCGCCGGCACCTAAATAGAAATAAAAGCGCGAACCCGCCACTTTACCGGCCCGTTCGGCGTCAAGGATGCCGAGAGCTTCACCGATTTCCCAATGGTCTTTGGGCTGAAAATCAAAGTGCGGCAATTCACCCCACTTACGCACTTCCGGATTGTCGCTGTCGTCTTTGCCGACGGGAACGGACGGATGGCACATATTGGGCAGCATGAGCCGGATGGCGACCATCTTGTTTTCCGTGTCCCTCACTTTTTCATCAAGTTCCGCAATTTCATCGCCCAATTTTTTCATGTCCGCAATTTTTTCATCTGCATTTTCTTTGTTTCGTTTGAGCACGCTGATTTCTTTTGTCACTTCGTTACGGCGGCTTTTCATGGCTTCAACGCGGCCTAACAAATCGCGCCGTTTTGCATCAAGTTCAATAAAAGTATCCACGTCGACAACAGTATTGCGTCGTTTTAAATTCTCTTTTACAGCCTCTGTATTTTCACGAATAAATTTTGCATCCAACATAATTAATATCTCCTCTCACTGTACACTGATTATAAGCCTTTTTGGTCTGTCGTACTGAATAAATATCCCATGTGAAGTGTTGAGTTCAGCAGGACCAGGCGCCACTTGCCGTCCTGTTCCTCCAGGACATTAATGCACGTATTATCCTGCTTTATTTGCCAGAATTTGTCGATTCCCATACCGAGAAGATCACAAACAATAACCTTGTTTACCGCATCGTGAGCGGCAACGAGCACGGTTTTGCCGGCAAAGCGGGCGGCGTAGTCGTCAAAGGCCGGGCGCACTCGTTTTCTCACGTCTTCCAGCGATTCGCCGCCGGCACCGGGCATTTTCACCGTATGAGGGGCTTTGTGCCAAGCCTTAAACTCGTCGACATACAGGCTTTCAATTTCTTCCGTAAGGCGGCCGCCCCAATCACCGTGATGGATTTCCGTCAATCGTTCGTCCTTTTCAACGGAAAGATTATGCAAATCGGCACAGAGTTTGGCCGTTATAAAAGCACGTTGCAAAGGGCTCGACAGACAGACGTCGAAAGGAATGTCCTTGAGGCTCCGAGCCAGCTTTTCTCCCTGCTCCCGGCCATAAGCGCTGAGCGGGGTGTCTTCCTGCCCCTGATAGCGACCCGTAACGTTCCACTCCGTTTGGCCGTGGCGAACTAAAATAATACGTACCATCGGTCTCCTCCTTATTGGTGCGGCTCACAATGAATGAGTTTCATATCCAAAATGCCGTCGATTGCCTTGAGCTTCAGCATGACATTGCTTGGAATATCGTCGGCGACGGCAATAGCCATTATATTCGTCCCCTTTTGCGTCATATTCCCGACCTGCATGCCCGTAATATTGATCCGCGCTTCGCCAAGGATGGTCGAAATCTGGCCGATCATATTTGGCTGGTCAATATGCGGTGCCAGGATAAGGTAGTTTTCCGGCGTGAAATCGACGCGGTATCCGTCAATCTGCACGATTTTCGCTTCTGTCCGGTTAAATAAAGTTCCCACGATGCTGTGTTCGCCCTTTTCCGTCACAATGCGTACCGTAACGGCGTCAACAAAGGTACCGGGGTCGGCGCTGCGTATTTCTTTGACCGAAATATGCCGCTGCTTGGCCACATCCGGCGCATTTACGAAATTGACCGAATCCTGCAGGATCGGATTCAGCGCACCTTTCAAAACGGCCGTCGTCAAAAGCCCGGTCTCCGTTTCGGCAAGCTTCCCCGTGTATTCGACCGTAATTTCCTTCATAGGCCCCTCAGCCAAGTATACACCGATGATGCCGATACGTTCCATCAGATCGAAGTAGGGCTGAATTGTAAGATAAACGTTCTTGGCGATAGGTGCCATGTTGACGGCCGTCGGCACCGGTTCACCGCGCAGGCCGGCCATAATTCCTTCGGCCACATCTACGGACACGCCTTCCTGAGCCTCTACGGTCGATGCACCGATGTGCGGTGTAATGACGACGTTTTCCATGCCCTTGAAGGGATTGATATCCGCCGTAAGCGGTTCTTCCGGGAAAACGTCTACGGCTGCGCCGGCAACGTGACCGTTTTTGAGAGCGGCGGCCAGGGCATGTATGTCGAGGACGGCACCGCGCGATACGTTAATTACGCGCACACCCTTTTTCATTTTCGCTATTTCTTCAGCGCCGATCATGCCGCGCGTCTCCTTTGTCAGCGGCGTATGGAGCGTAATATAATCCGCTTCGCGCAAGAGCGTATCCAAATCGACGAGCTCGCAGCCCAGCTGCTTGCCCCGTTCTTCCGGTATGTACGGGTCATAGCCGATAGTCTTCATTTCCATGGCCTGCATGCGTTTGGCAATACGCGAGCCGATACGACCGACACCGATAATCCCGACGGTCTTGTCCTTGAGCTGAATACCCGTAAACTTTTCCCGGTTCCACTCGCCGGCCATGAGCGAATCGTGAGCCTGCGGAATATGGCGCGTAACGGCTAAAATCATGGCGCACGTGTGTTCCGTCGCGGCAATCGTGTTGGATGTCGGCGCGTTGACGACAATAATACCGCGAGCCGTAGCGGCTTTGAGGTCGATACTGTCGATACCGACACCGGCACGGCCGATGATTTTAAGCTTCCCCGCCGCTTCAATGACCTCCGCCGTAACGTGCGTCATAGACCGCGTAATGAGGCCGTCATACTCGCCGATGCACGTAATGAGGTCTTTTTCGTCGAGGTTTGTTTTTATATCAACATGATATCCGTTCCTGCGCAATAACTCGACGCCCTTAGCCGACACGTCGTCGCTTACCAGTATTTTCATCATCTCTTCCATTGCCGCATCCTCCCGTCTATGTTATGCATGGTTCTTGCGAAATATCCTCATAAAATCCGCCAATACTTCACAGGCTTCAAGTGTCACCGCGTTGTATACGGACGCCCGACAGCCGCCTAAGGAACGGTGCCCTTTAAGGCCCGTTAAATTTCGTTCCGCCGCTTCATGTACAAACTTCTTTTCCAGTTCCGCCGACGGCAGGTTGAAGGTAATATTCATGATGCTCCGCGAATTTTTTGCCGCATGCCCTTTATAAAAACCGTCGCTTTCATCAACGGCTTCATAGATGACGGCCGCTTTTCGGCGGTTGCGCGCTTCCATGGCTGCCAAGCCGCCCAGAGACTCCAACCAATGAAGGACCTTGTTGACGAAATAAATGCAAAAAACCGGCGGCGTATTGTATGTCGAATCGTGGTCAAAAAAGGTACCGTATTTGAGCATAAGCGGCAAGTCTTTCTTTGCTGTCCGCAGCAGTTCTTTTTTCATAATACCGATGACCGCACCGGCAGGACCGACATTTTTCTGAATACCCGCGTATATAAAAGCAAACTTGCTCACGTCCACAGGCCGTGCCAAAAAGTCGCTGGATGCATCGCAGAAAAGAGGGACGCCGACCGTCGGGTAATCTTGCCACTGCGTGCCGTGAATTGTATTGTTCGACGTAATATAGACATAATCCGTATCGGGAAGAACCGTAAAATCGGCAGCCCCGGGAATGTATGTGAAACCGTCTTTTTCACTTGACGCCACATCATACACTTCTCCGAAAAAGGAAGCCGCTTCCTTGGCTTTCTCCGACCACACGCCCGTATTGATGTAGCCGCCCCTGCGGCGCAGGAAATTCGCACCGTGCATGAGAAACTGCAAACTGCCGCCGCCCTGCATAAAGGCGACGACGTAGTCGTCGGGAACGGCGAGCAGTTTGCGCAAGAGCGAAACGGTCTCATCCTGCATTCGCTGATACGCGTCGCTGCGATGACTGATTTCAACGATACTCATGCCGGTCCCGTTAAAATTCAAAAACTCGTGCTGTACTTCTTCCAACACGTTCAGCGGCATGGCCGACGGACCGGCATTAAAGTTATAGACTCTTTCCACCGTCTTTCCTCCTCACTTCCCGGAAAAAATAAATACGGAGAAGCTGTCCACTTGGGACGAGCCTCTCCGTATCTCGCGGTACCACCCAATTTGCCGTAATGCGAAAAAACAAAAAAACTCCCGTCCCTCAGGGACGAGAGCATATTCCCGCGTTGCCACCCAACTTGCCGTACGGCCATCTTTAAGCGCTATATCGGGCGCAGCCCGTCAAATTCGTCATTTGCCGCTCCGGAGCGGAACGCCTCACAGTCCTGTCGCCTCGCACCGGCCGGCAACTCTCTGAAAAAGACTCCGATTTGCTTCTCCATCACTGCGTTTCCTTATTATTGTTCATAGTATATGCATTTTACCGTTCCCTGTCAATACATATGCTTATATTCGTATATCCATCCATGCAATAACTGTATATATCTGCGTGATTATAATCTGGACTTTTTAAGTATTATTTGTTATACTTGTCATATGATAATCATTATCGACTTTTTATAAGGAGGTTTTTTATTATGGCATACACATTACCCGATTTGCCGTACGCATATGCGGCGTTGGAACCGTATATCGACGAGGAAACAATGCATTACCATCACGACAAACACCACAATACGTACGTAACGAATTTGAACAGCGCTGTTGAAAAGCACCCGGAGCTTTTTGCAAAGACGGCTGAAGAACTGGTCGCCGATCTGAACGCCGTTCCTGAAGATATTCGTACAGCCGTTCGCAATAACGGCGGCGGACATGCAAACCACACGTTCTTCTGGAATATTATGAGTCCTGACGGCGGCAAGCTTTGCGGCTCCGTGGAAGACGCTATCAATACGGCTTTCGGCAGCACGGCGGAATTCCAAAAACTCTTTACCCAAGCCGCCACAAGTCGTTTCGGCTCCGGTTGGGCCTGGCTTGTCGTAAACAAGGGTAAGCTCGAGGTCATGTCCACGGCCAATCAGGATTCACCTCTCAGCGAAGGCAAGACGCCGATTCTCGGTCTCGACGTGTGGGAACATGCATACTATTTAAAATATAAGAATGCCCGTGCGGCCTACATTGATGCTTTCTGGAATGTAGTCAACTGGAAACAGGTAAACGAACACTTTGAAAAAGCAAAATAAATTTTCCATAACCGAAATGGCCGTCCTCAAGGGGACGGTCATTTTGCATACAAATTACTATCTCATTCTTATAAAAACAGGGACAACACCATTTGGTAAAGTATCAATATGCCCCTTTGCACGGGAATAAGGATCGTTCCCAATATATTCGTCATCAACAATACGATGAGAATCAGGAGTGAGTATCGTTCCAGGCCGGCCAGTTTATATGCCCATTCCTGCGGCAAAAGAGCTGTCAGGATCCGCGAACCGTCAAGGGGCGGAATAGGCAGTAAATTAAAAATGGCGAAATTGATATTATACATTACGATTAATTGTAACACCAAGAGCATCCCGCTTGATAAGAGCACATCAAATCGGTTAAACACGGCTATCATCCCCATTGCCAAAAAGGCGACTAAAAAGTTTGCTCCCGGTCCGGCAAAGGCGACAAGAATCTCGCCCCGCCGCCAATTTCGAAAATTTCCGGGATTGATCATAACCGGTTTGGCCCAGCCGAAGCGTGCAATAAACAACATAAGCAGGCCGACGGGATCAATGTGGGCAATCGGGTCCAAGGTAAGCCGTCCTTCTCTCCTGGGTGTATCATCTCCCATAGCGACAGCCGTACGGGCATGAGAATATTCATGAGCGGTCATGGCAATAATTAAGCCGGGAATCCCCGCTACCATGGCAAGTATATCAAAGTTAAACATATTATCCTCCAAGAGTGTGTCAGTTGGATTTTTTCTTGCTGATTTCCATGCGCATGCGTTCCATATTATCCTTAAACGTTTCCGAATCGGCCATGGCAATACGCGTATAGAGTATGTCTGCAATGGCCATGTGAATCAGACGGGACGCGCCGGCTTCAGTCGAGTAATTGACCTCCCGCCCCATACCGTGCAGGCAAATATCGGCAAGCTTCGCCAAGGGCGAGTGAATATGGCTGGTCAGGGCGATAACGGCCGCGCCTCTTTTCTTTGCCACCTTCACGGACTGTATAAGCTCGTCTGTCGCTCCCGTGTGAGAGACGGCAATGACCGCATCCTGCGGTGTAAGCATAGCCGCCGACGTCACCTGCATATGGGAATCGGAATAATCCTGAACGGCAAAGCCGAGGCGCAAATACCGCGTCGTAATATCACGACAGACCGTTGCGGAATTGCCGAACCCGTAGACGGCGATGCGCCGAGCCTGCCGCAAAACTGCGGCAGCCCGGTCTACAGATCGATAATTGAGGAGTTGAAGCGTATCCAATAATCCGTCTGTAATATTCTGAAATATTTTAGCCGCGACGGCACTGCACGAATCGTCAACGCCGATATCATGATAGTTTTGCATTTTACTGGTCAGCAAATATGCCGTCAAGGCCTGCTTTAATTCTTGTCCCCCCCTGTACCCCAGTTTCTTACAAAACCGGGATACCGTAATTTCCGAACTCTCCGTTTCATCTGCAATCTCGGAAATAGTCATTTTCAAAAAAATTTCCGGCTGCTGCGCCATATATTCGGCAATGCACCGTTCCGATTTGGTCATGCCGGGATAGGAGCTGCGGAGAAAGGGGATTTTTTCTATATTTTCATTAATCATATGCCGACACTCTCCGCCTGAATGACTATGCTACAAAAGCATTCAATACGAGTACGCCGATGAGTCCCATAACTGCGATAATCGTTTCCAAGGCGCACCACGTACACATCGTTTCTTTTACGGTTAAGCCGAAAAATTCCTTAAACAGCCAAAAACCCGGATCGTTGGGCGGACTGAAAATCAGAGAACCTGCACCTGTCGCCAAAACCATGAGCTCCGGATTGGCACCGGTAGCGGCACAAATGGGGGCGGCAATACCGCCGGCCGTAAGAGCCGCAACGGTCGCCGAACCGCAAGCCGTACGAATAACGGCCGCTACAAGCCATGCAAGGACGAGAGGCGCAAGACCCGCGTCGGCAACAAGAGTGCCTATATACGTGCCCACACCGCTGTCGATGAGAATCTGCTTCAATGCACCGCCTGCACCGACGATGAGAAGAATCATGGCAATAGCGAGAATGGCATCCTTAACGGTAATCATGATTTCATCCATCTTTTTGCCGCGCGCCAGACCGAAGGTATACAAAGCGATAGCCACGGAAATGGTCAGAGCCATGTCGGGCTGGCCGAGGAACTCGAGGACCACTGCCGCCGTCGACGCCTGGTCGAGGACGAGTTTGGCAATAGCCGATACCGCCATGAGGACGACCGGTACGAGGGCCGTGAATACGGAAACGCCGAAGCTCGGCATTTCTTCATCGGTAAAAATTTTAGGATTATACAGTCCCTCGGGAATGGTCGGATTAATATCTTTCGTGAAGTTGTAGAACAAAGGACCGGCAACGATGGCCGTAGGCACGGCAATAACGGCGCCGTATATAAGGGTCATGCCGATATCGGCGTTATAAATGACGGCAATAGCGGTAGGACCCGGGTGGGGCGGCAGAAATCCGTGTGTTACGGACAGGGCTGCAGCCATAGGGATACCCACTTCAAGAAGAGGAATCTTCGCTTCCGCCGCAATCGTGAATACGAGCGGTATGAGCAGGACGAAACCGATTTCGTAAAAAAGGGCAATACCGACGATAAAGCCCGTCAGACTGACAGCCCATTTGACGTTCCGCCGACCGAAAACGTTGATCAGCGTCGTCGCAATACGCTGTGCACCGCCGCTCTCGGCCATGAGCTTGCCCAAAACAGCACCGAACGACACGACGATAGCCAGGCCGCCGAGGGTGCCGCCCAACCCCTTCTCAATGGTGGGAATAAGCTTGGCAACGGGCATTCCTTCGGCCAGGCCGACGAGTCCTGCTACGAGCAGGAGCGCAAGAAAGCTGTTGAGCTTAACGCGCACAATAAGGAAAAACAAGATGAGTATGCCGATTGCTAAAATAATTAATGGCATGCTGTGCACCTCCTGTATAGAAAAATAATTGCCGGCCGCAGAAGCGGCGAAAAAGTACTAATGCCGTTTCCAATCGTGGTGAACTGCTTCTCCCGTATCGACGCGCTCAAAGGTGTGAGCGCCGAAATAATCGCGCAGTCCCTGAATCAGGTTGGCCCCGACGGACCGGCTGCGGAATATGTCTATATACTCCAAGGCACTCATGTATGCCGGTACGGGAATACCGCCGAGGGCGGCCGCCGAAACGGTGTGCCGCAGGTTGTCCGTACCGTCGTTGATGCGCATGAGGAAAAATTCGTCGAACATAAGATTTTCCAAGGACGGATTATGTTGAAAGGCTTCCGCTATTTTATTGAGAAAATCGGCCTGAATAATGCAGCCGGCTCTGAAAACGGAAGCGATATCGGAAAAGTTCAAATGCCAACCGTAGGCGTCCGATGCCGTGTGATACAAGGAAAAGCCCTGCGCATAGGCAATGATTTTGGCTGTATACAAGCTCTTCCGCACCATTTCCGCAAAGGCCTCTTTATCGGCACGGGAACATTCCGACTGTGCCATAGCCCGGCGTGCCGTTATACGACCGGAATCGTTGGAGGAAATACGCGTGTTGCAGGCGGCATCGATCATGGAAACGTTTACGCCGAGGCGCATAGCTTCCATACACGTCCAACGGCCGGTTCCCTTTTGGCCGGCCTTGTCGACGATCTTGTCGATAATATAACCGGCGGCGACATCATCGTGCTCCGCCAAAATATCTGCGGCTGCACCGATGAGAAAGCTCTTCAGCTCGCCCTGATTCCAGCTGCGGAGGATTTCGGACATTTCCTGATTCGTAAAGCGGCCCACGTATTTGAGAAGTAAATAGGTTTCGGCAATAAGCTGCATATCGGCGTATTCAATGCCGTTGTGCACCATTTTCACAAAATGGCCGGCTCCGTTTTCGCCTATATAGGCACAGCAGGGCCTGCCGTCGTCCGCTTTGGCCGCAATAGCCTCATAAACGGGCCGAATGGCTTCATAAGCGGATGCGTCGCCGCCGGGCATGATGGACGGTCCCTTACGTGCCCCTTCTTCACCGCCCGAAATACCCATGCCGAAAAAAAGCACTCCCTTTTCCTTACACTGTATGCAGCGGCGCCGCGTGTCGCCGAAAAAGGAGTTGCCGCCGTCAATGATGATATCGCCCGGCTCAAGAATATCCAACAGCTGAAGGACCATGCTGCCTACCGGCGCGCCGGCCATGATCATGAGCATGACCTTGCGCGGTTTTTCCAGGGAGTCTACAAATCCTTTCAAGTCATAGTAAGGTGTAATATTTTCATGCGGCCGCTCAGCCGTAAATTGTTTCGTCAAATCAGGGGTATAGTTGTATACGGATACACGAAAGCCGTGATCCGCCATATTCAGGGCAAGACTGCTGCCCATGACAGCCATGCCGATGACCCCGATGTCCTGTGCCACGTTCTGTCCTCCTTATAATTTGTTCTGATATGCCGTAATCGCCGTAAATTCAGGCTGTAAATTTTCGTAAATCCGTTCAAAAATCCGAAACAGCTCTTTATATACGGCTACGTTTTCCGCCTGCGGCACATATACCTTCTTCGGATGGACGAGGCTTGCCGTATCGGCAATACCGCTCAATTTTCCGCCGGAAATAAAGCCCAGGACGGCAGCACCGAAAGCGGCACCTTCACTGTTGTCGGGAAGCGTAATGGGCTCGTTCAATACATCGGCAAGAATTTGCAGCCAAAGCTGAGACTTTGTAAAGCTGCCGCTCACACGAATGTCTTCAACGGAGCCGAACTCACGCAGGGCCGACATAACGCTGTTCAGACTGTAGCAAATACCTTCCATGACGGCGCGGATCATGTGCGAACGGCTGTGATTTAAGGAAAAGCCGAAAAACATACCGCGCAGCTCCGAATTCCAGTAGGGAGCACGTTCGCCCGTAAAGTAAGGCAGACAAATAAGGCCGTCCGCACCGGCATCGACGTGTTCCGCCTTCATAGTCATGAGATCGTACGGGTCGATGTCGAGGGATTCCAGGGCACTGCCGCCGTAATGGCAAATTTTGTCGCGCACCCAGCGCAAAATCATGCCGCCGTTGTTGACGGCACCGCCGGCGACCCACACATCATCGGTCAGGTTGTAGCACCACGTGCGCATGCGCTTGTCCGTCTTCGGTGCCTGTGTCAGCATGCGCAGAGCGCCGCTCGTACCGATAGTGCCGCTCAACTGGCCCGGATTGACGGCACCGATGCCGACATTGACGAGAACGCCGTCCGTAGCGCCGATAACGACGGGAAGGCCCGCAGGCAGGCCCATGGAAGCGGCAGCGCTGTCCGTAAGTGTGCTGCTGTATGTCGTCGAGACGACAGGAGGCATATAGTCTTTAGAAATACCTGCGTACTGCAGGATTTCTTCATCCCATTCCAAAATAAACTCATTGTACAGGCCGCTTGCACTGGCCGCGGAACGGTCAATAACCCATTCACCCGTAAAGTTACGAAAAATATAGTCCTTCAGAGAACCTACGTATTTCATTTGGCTGAATAAGTCCGGCTGGTGCCTGCGCAGCCAAATAATTTTGGCCAACGGATAGCAGGCGTGTACAGGGCAGCCCGTCCGTTCGTAAAAGCTGCGGCACAAGTCGGCATCAAGCTTCATGTCCCGCACAATGCCGGCACTGCGGCTGTCCGCCCAAGTCTGCATGTCCATGAGGGGCTGCTTGTTTTTATCAAGACCAGCAAAGCTGTGCATGACCGTACTCAAAGCAATACCGGATAATTCCTTATTCTTATAGCGCAGCTGTGACGCCGTTCTGCGAATAACATCTTCCACGGCTTCGTAGATTTGCAGCGGACTTTCTTCAGCCCAATCGGGATGGGGCGTCAAGAGCGGATAGAAGGCTTCCGCCGAGCACACATTTACACCTTCCGCCGTGTAAGCGATAGCGCGCACGCCCGTCGTACCGACATCAACACCTATCCAAACTTCCTGATTCGTCGAATCCATGGTCATTTTCGATTACCGCCTTTCACGCTGCCCGTTCATCCGCAAGGTATTATATAATGCCATTATACCCGTTATTCACAGTATATAGCAACATTTATTTCATACTATTAAATAGATTGCGATAGCTTTTTATCATAAATTTCCCCTTTTGCACAATTGCAAAAGGGGAATGCTTTTATGTCTCCAATGCGCCTACAATATCGCCGATTCGGTGTATGCCTTCGCGACGGCACCATGCTTCCATGCCGTCGGCAATTTCCGCCAAGGCACGGGGATTTATAAAATTGTATGCGCCTACTGCAACGGCACTTGCACCGGCCAACATGAATTCGACGGCATCCTGCCAGGTCGTAATGCCGCCGAGGCCCAAGACGGGAATGTCCACCTTATTTGCAACCTGCCAAACCATGCGCAGAGCAACAGGCTTTACGGCCGGGCCGGACAGGCCTCCCGTAATATTGCCGAGAAGCGGTCTGCGCGCAGTAATGTCTATAGCCATACCCATCAGCGTATTAATAAGGGCTACCGCGTCGGCCCCGGCCGCTTCAACGGCCTGCGCTATTACCGTAATATCCGTCACGTTAGGCGAAAGTTTTACAATAACCGGTTTTCTCGTACGGGCTTTCACACTTTTTGTCACGGCTGCCGCCGCCTGCGGATCCGTGCCGAAAATGATGCCCCCTTCTTTTACATTCGGACAGGAAATATTCACTTCCAACGCATCCACACCGTTCACATCGAGCTTTGCCGCCATTTCTCCGTATTCATCGGCCGTACCGGCAGAGATATTGACAATGAAACGTGTATCCAATTGTTTTGCCGTCGGCAGTATATGTTTCATAAAGGCATCGATGCCGGGATTTTCGAGGCCTATGCAGTTGAGCATGCCTCCTGCCGTTTCGGCTACGCGCACACCCGGATTACCGGCACGCGGTAAAGGCGTAATTCCCTTGGAGATGACGGCGCCTACATCTTTCATGGCGAGGAAATCTTCGTACTCCGTGCCGAAGCCGAAGGTACCCGAAGCGCCCATGACAGGCGTATTCATAGGCATTCCGAGGAAATTGATTCCTATACGTTCCCGCTTCATCAGAACACCTCCCTGCCGTCAAAGACGGGCCCGTCGGTGCAAACCTTATAGCGCTTGCCGTCGATCTTGCTTTCAAAGGTACAGCCCAGACAGACGCCGATACCGCAGGCCATGCGTTTTTCTACGGATACTTCACAGGGAAGGCCGGCCGCTGCAGCCGCCTCGGCCACGGTCCGCATCATGGCTGTCGGCCCGCATACGGCAATGCGTCCAATGGCGTGGTTTTGCAATATATGCGGTACAGCCGCAACGGCAAAGCCCTTCATACCGGCACTGCCGTCATCGGTCGTCACATAGAGCTTCTCCGCATTTTCTGCAAAAAAATCCGTCCAAAAAAGCTCTTCCCTATTTCTGCCGCCGACGAGGACTATAGGCTTATCCGGCAAGCGCCGTGCCAGGAAGATGAGCGGCGCCAAGCCGACACCGCCGCCGACAAGAAGCGTTTTTCCCGGTTTCGTCGAAAAAGTTCCCTCACCCAAGGGACCTTCTATAGAAAAGCGGTCACCGGTCCGCAGCTTCGCCATATTCTCCGTTCCCGTGCCGACGATGCGGTAAATAATTGTGATTTCACGGGCTTTAGCAGAAACACCGGCAATGCCGAAGGGACGGCGTAAAAAGGTATTTCTTCCTGTAAGGGCAATATTGACAAACTGCCCCGGCAAGGCCGCCGCCGCAACCTGTGGCGCCCGACAGTCGAGCTTATACACCGTATCCGTAACCGGACCGTTCGCCGTAACAGCCGCTTCCTCCAAGAACTTCTTCACACCGCTACCTCTTCTCCTGTAAGTTTCTCTATATTCTACCACAGGCGGCGATAGGGAAAAAGGTATTTTATCTATTATCGATCTTTTCCGGATACAAGTCACGGTTCATCATTCTGTAGCGGGCTATACCGGCCCATTTCGTACCGGCCTTGCCGTAATTGCAGTACGGATCGATGGAAATACCGCCGCGCGGCAAAAACTTTCCCTGTACTTCAATGTATTTCGGCTCCATAAGCGCCTTCAAATCTTCCATGATTATGTTGACACAATCTTCGTGAAAGGCGCCGTGATTGCGAAAGGAAAAAAGATAAATCTTGAGACTCTTGCTCTCCACCATCTTTATATCCGGCACATAGGCGATAGTAAGAGCCGCAAAATCGGGCTGTCCCGTAACGGGGCAAAGGCTCGTAAATTCGGGGCAGTTAAATTTTACGAAATAGTCGCGATTGCGGTGCTTGTTATCGAATACTTCCAATACAGTCGGATCGTATTCACTGCTGTAAGGTACCTGCTTGTTTCCCAATAACGTTAATTTTTCCATTATCTTATTCCTTTCAGGGCCGGATCTTGCACATGATTGGCCGCAAATGCGGCAGCCCTGTCCCGGCATGTACCGCAGCGCCCGCAGGGTATGTCGCCGCTTTCATAGCACGAACGGGTAAGTTCATACGGAACTTTGAGATTCAAGCCTATTTTTATAATAGCCGCCTTATTCATTTGTATAAACGGCGCTTCTATGCGTATCTGTCGGCCCGTCCCTTCCCAAACGGCCTTTGCCGCAGCTTCGTTAAAGGCAGGCGAACAATCGGGATAAGCAAAGCCTGCCGCGTCATCCGCATGGGCGCCGTAATAAAGGACGCTGCTGCCGCGGCTCAAGGCGATTCCCGCCGCAACGGAAAGAAATATGCCGTTGCGAAAGGGCACATAGGTGCTGACCGGCGTCTCGCCGTTTATCTTCTCCAACTGAGCCGCATAACTTTCCTTCGGTATGTCCTCAGCCGAGTGCTTGAGCAGAGACGACGGACTGTACTGAAAAACGGTTGTCAAGTCTGTAACAAGCTGTTCCACACCGTAATGAGCCGCAATAGCTGCGGCTGCGGACAATTCGGCTTCATGCTTTTGCCCGTAGCGCACGGACAGGGCCGTCACGTTTTCCCGCCCCGCCTTTTCGATTGCCAGAGCCAAAACCGTCGTCGAATCGATGCCGCCGCTGAAAAGTACCGTTGCTTTCATTATGCTTCCTCCGTCATACCCCGCGCGCCGCAGGGTCCCAAATAACCTTGTGTATCTGTATTTGCAGGCGCCAGTCGTTCAGCTTGCGTTCCAACATATAGGCGACAATTTCCTGCAGGTCGACAGCTCCGAAGACGGGACTTACATAGACATGGCACCGCTTCGTCAGACTGTAAGTCCTTACGATTTCTTCGGCACGCATCAAATCCGCTCTTGACGAGACGACGAATTTCACCGTGTCGTCCGGACCCAGGCAGGCAAAATTTTTGCATATCATAGCGTCTTCGCAGCCGCTGCCGGGCAGCTTGCAGTCCATCGTAAAAACGGGATGTGCACCGCTGCAAAACGGCTGAAGCGGTACGGCACCGTTCGTCTCTATTTCTGCACGCAGGCCGGCGTCGGCCAGCAGCCGCAGGAGCTCTTTCATATCTTCCTGCAAGAGCGGCTCACCGCCTGTAAGTGTCACATTCTTAATTCCCGTTCGGGCGGCATAGGTACAGATTTCGGCCGGTGACATTTCCATATAAGGACAAGCCGCCTCATTGACCCACTGCGTGTCACAGTAAGAGCAATTCAGATTACAGCCCTTAAAGCGAATAAAAACAGCCGGTTCACCGGCCCTCCGTCCTTCGCCGTTAATGCTGACAAATTTCTCCGCCACCTGCATGACTAAGCCTCGTAAGCGGCACAGTTAACGGGCGTCTCATATACTTCCGTGCGGCAAACCGAAAGCCCTCTTGCCTGCAGGACATCAAAAAAGTAGCGCGCCAAATTTTCCGCCGTCGGCCTGAAAGGTACTGCACGCAGCAAAAAGCCTTCGTCCTTAAGAGCCGCCAAAGTCGCCGGTTTTAAAGAGTTTCTCTCATATATAAGCGCATGGTCGAAATAATTACAGATTTCCCGCAATACCCGCTTCAAATCGCCGAAGTCGACGACCATACCCGCTTCCTGCCGTGTATGCTGCAAAGCTTCGCCTTTAATCTGCGCCGTAACGCGCCAATGATGGCCGTGCAGATTACGGCATTTACCGTCGTAGTTTTTCAAAAAATGGGCACCGTCAAAGGTCGCTTCCGAAGTAATATAAAACATGATCCCTCCCAATAAAAAAGCTCTGTCCGTGGCAGAGCATTACGCCGTGAGCGCAACAAAAAACAGCCCTGGTTTTGTTTTAGGACAGGATGGCACAAACGAACTGTCCGCGTTTCCGCTGTTTCAGTGTAGCCGACGGAGCGGCTTTTGTCAATTAGAAGAAGCCTCTCCGTTCTTGTCGGAAAGGCTTCTTTCATAACGAGTTACAGGCCGCATATTATTCATTAATCAAGTCGGCTGCATAATTCGCCTTCGCAAGCAGCATGCGGCCGATGCCTATAAGATCCGCATCGCCGGCATTTAAAATGTCTTCCGCAGCGGCACGTGTCTTAATGCCGCCCGTCACGAGAACGGGAATGGAAACAGCTTCCTTAGCGGCGTGCGATACGTCGCGATACCATCCCTCTTGTGTATTGCCGGGACGTGTAAATCCGTTAGCACCGCCGGAAATGCTGATCAGGTCCGCTCCGGCCGCTTCAAACCGCCTGGCTGCAGCTCCGACATCATCAATAACCGCTCCGCCCGGCATGTCGTCCACGGCACCCAGGCGAATAGAGACGATAAAATCGCCGCCTACGGCCTTGCGCACGGCTTCCAGGATCTCCGTCTGCAGCTGCGTACGTCCTTCTATCGCAGCTCCCGTATAGGCATCAGTACGATGATTCATGAGGGGCGAATAAAATTCGCTCAGCAAATAGGAATGGGCACTGTGGATTTCGACACCTGCAAAGCCTGCCGCTTTGACGCGCAGCGCTGCCGCCACGAATTGGTCTTTAACCGTATTGATGTCGTCCTGCGTCATTTCATGAGGCAGAACCGGTGTTTTGTCTTTATAACGCCTTACAATATCCGGGCGCCTGTTAGGTACTGCCGACGGCGCTATGGCCTGCGCATCCAGTGCGGCTTCGTTGGCGCTGCCGCCGTGATTGATCTGAACGAGACCGACCGTCCCGTTCACCTGTACGGCGGCGGCCAATTTCTTCAAGGCTTCAATATCGCTGTCACGGGCGACGGAAACCTGTTCCGCTTCCGCTCTGCCTACTTCGGAAATGTAGCTGTGCTCCGTAATAATCATGCCGATGGCACCCGTAGCGGCGCGGTCTTTATAATAAGCGAGTGTCTTATCAACCAACCCCCTGCCGAATCCGGTTGCCATAGGCGGCATGACAATACGGGATTGCAACGTATATGGACCTACTTTAATCGTATCTGTTATTTTCATCATGCCCTCCCCCTTTATCAAGAAATTCCGTTCAAGGAACGCCCAAAATTCGTACTTCCGTTTCCAACCGCACGCCGTGCACCTCATGGACGCGCCGCTGTACCTCATGAATGACGGCGAGTACGTCCGCTGCCGTCGCATTGCCCCTGTTGACGACAAAGCCCGCGTGTTTCGTAGACACTTCCGCATCGCCGTGAGAAAATCCTTTCAGTCCCGTCTGATCGATGAGTGTCCCTGCAAAATACCCGGGCGGGCGCTTGAAGGTGCTGCCGGCACTGTGCATTTCAAGAGGCTGCTTCGCCAATCGCTTTTCCGTAAACTCGTTCATCTTTGCCCGAATGACCTCTTTATCACCATACTGCAGCCGGAGCTCCACTTCAACGACAAATTCCTGAAGCCGCTGGAACATACTCGTCCGATAGGAAAAACCTAGCTTTTCCGCTTCATACGTCGTCACACCTCCGTGACCGTTAACAGTGCGCACGCGAAAAACAATGTTGCTCATTTCGCCGCCGTAGGCGCCGGCATTCATGAATACGGCACCGCCGATGGTACCCGGAATGCCGCAGGCAAACTCCGCTCCTGTAAGCGCATTCTGACAGGCAAAGTCACAAACATCGGCAAGCATATAGCCCGAAGCGGCGTGAATCTTATCGTCGTGGCAGGAAAGAACGCGCTTCATCTCGTTGAGCTGAATAACGACACCGCGAATACCGCCGTCCAGAACGAGCACGTTCGATCCGCCGCCGAGGACGGTCAGCGGCAGTGATGCCGCCCGTGCCGCCCGTATGGCCAGGGACAGTTCCTTAACCGATTTCGGCTGCACCAACACGTCCGCCGGCCCGCCGACGGCAAAGGTCGTATGCCTGCACATGGGCTCATCCGGCAATATTCGCTCTGCCGGCATGTCCGCGCCGAGACGATCTATAAATTCTCCAACAGCCTTACCGGTCAAGAATGCTCATCCCTTCCGCCATAGAATCCTGAATGATTTGATAAATTTCGCCGGCCTTGGACTGCCATTTATTATATGCCTGTAAATATTCCATGGCCGTAGGCCTATTTTTAAGGATTTCCGCCAACCGGTTGAGTTCTTCAATCTTTTTCTTTACAGGCTTGTCCCCCATGGATTGGGCATAGGCGAGTTTTGCCTGAAGAACCAGGTAATCACGCACGTGTATGCGCGTTGCCGCTTCTTGTTCCAGTTTCTCACCTGCCGCCAATAGTGCTTTATAGTCTTCGCAGTCTTTTACTGCCGCCGCCAGAGCGTCGGCTTTTTCGTATATCGCTTCCATTATGAATTCCTCGTTTAACGTAAATGTTCAATTCCCGTACCGCCTTTGGCAAGATCGGGAAAATCAAGCTGCCGCAGGGCTTCGTACGAAACGACGGCGACGGCGTTGGATAAGTTGAGGCTGCGCGCCTCGTCGATCATGGGAATGCGGAAACAGTTTTCCCTGTTGGCCTTAAGCAAGCTTTCAGGCAGGCCTTTTGTCTCCTTGCCGAAGACAAGCATGTCGTCGGGCTGAAAGCGAATGTCCGCATAGCATTTATCGGACTTCGTCGTCAAATAGAAATAGCGGTTTGCCTTGTACTTTTCCTGTAATTGCGCAAAATTTTCGTGTACTTCCAGGTCGAGAAGCTCCCAATAGTCAAGACCGGCCCGCTTCAAGTACTTGTCTTCCAGTGAAAAGCCCAGGGGCTTCACTAAATGTAAGGTAATATGGTTGGCCGCACAAAGGCGGGAAATATTTCCCGTATTCCCCGGTATTTCCGGCTCTACCATGACAATATGCATAACCTATCACACTCCGCCATCATTGTACAGGATGAGGCGCCTAAAGACAAGAGAGCGGTCAGCGTAAAAACCTGCCGAACACATAATTGCCGTACAGCAGTCCCTGCTTCGTCAGCTTATAGCCTCTTGCGGTCTCTTCCAAAAAACCTTTTGCCCTAAGCTCCGGCAGCACCGGACCGAAAGCGGCTTCCACGGTCCTGCCGAAAAGATCCCGAAAACGATTGCCGTCAATACCGTCGCGCATGCGCAGGGCAAGAAAGCAGTAATCTTCTTCGCCCCGTTCGGTGTCTATATCTTCCCTTTCCGTCACAACGGAGGTTTTGCCCGCCTGTTTAATGTACACCGGAATATTGCTTTCATTGGCAAAACGCGTCTTCCCGTCAAAAGAGTGGGCCGACGCGCCGAAACCGATGTACGGCTCGTAAGTCCAATATTTTATATTGTGGCGCGACGCATAGCCGGGCCGGCAATAAGCGGATATCTCGTAGTGTACAAAATCGCTTGCCGCCATGGCTTCCCGAATAAGCGTGCCTGCCGCTTCCACTTCCTCAACAGAAGGAAGCGTCACCTTGCCGGCCGCAACAAGGCGCTCCAAGGGCGTGTGCGCTTCGACGATGAGGCTGTACAGGGAAGAGTGCATAATCGGCAAAGACAGAAGCGTTTCCATGTCGCACCGCAGGGCAGCCGCGGACTGCCCCGGCAGTCCGTATATAAGGTCGACGGAAATATTCCCGATGCCTGCGGCATACACGTCTTCCACGGCGCGTACGGCCTCTTCCGCCGTATGGATGCGGCGCAGGAAGCGAAGCATTTCATCGCAAAAGGACTGAACACCCAAACTGACGCGGTTTATGCCGAGAGCCGCCAGCTCTTTCGCATATTCTTTATCCATGCTGTCCGGATTGGCTTCAAGCGTAATTTCTGCATCCGCTCCGAGAGAAAAGGTCGCCCGTACGGCCGCCATAATCCGACCGACCTGCTCAGCCGTCAAAAGTGACGGCGTACCGCCGCCGAAGTAGAGAGTGTCCGCTTCTCTGCCCGCATAGGAAGATGCGCCGATTTCCCGGCACAGAGCAGCCACATAGTCTTCCTGATATGACGAAATGCCTCCGTATGACGGGAAGTCACAATAGAGGCATTTCTGCACGCAAAACGGAATATGTACGTATATCCCCGTCATTATGTATCATCCACCTGCAGTACCGCCATAAAGGCTTCCTGCGGGATTTCCACGCTGCCTACCTGTTTCATGCGCTTCTTCCCTTCCTTCTGCTTTTCCAGAAGCTTGCGCTTGCGGGAAATATCGCCGCCGTAGCACTTTGCCAGGACGTCCTTGCGCAGGGCCGCCACGTTTTCACGGGCAATGATCTTATTACCTATGGCCGCCTGAATGGGGATTTGAAAGAGCTGCCGCGGAATGAGACCGCGCAGCTTTTCCACCAGCCCTCTGCCGCGGCGAACGGCAAAGTCCTTGTGTACGATAACGCTCAATGCGTCGACGACCTCGCCGTTAATGAGAATATCCATCTTCACCATGGGCGACGTGCGATAACCGTCGAGTTCGTAATCCAAGGACGCATATCCCTTCGTCGCCGACTTAAGAACGTCAAAATAATCGTAGAGAATCTCGCAAAGAGGCAAGTCATAAACAAGAGATACCCGCGTATCGTCGAGGTAGTCCATAGTCACATACCGGCCGCGCCGGTTCTGCGATATTTCCATAACCGTGCCGACCATTTCCTTGGGAATGATAATAGTCGTCTTCACGTACGGCTCTTCAATATGCTCTATCCGCGTCATTTCCGGTAAGAATGCCGGATTGTCGACAGTCGTCATCTTGCCGTCCGTCGTATAGACCCGGTAAATAACGGACGGTGCCGTCGTAATCAGGGCCAGGCCGTATTCCCGCTCGAGCCGCTCTTTGATGACATCCATGTGAAGGAGCCCCAAGAAACCGCAGCGGAAGCCGAAGCCGAGGGCCGTTGATGTTTCCGGTTCATAGAGAAGGGCGGCGTCATTGAGGTTGAGCTTTTCCAAGGCGTCCCGCAGGTTATCGTAGTCGCTCGTATCGGCCGGATAGAGGCCGCAGTAAACCATGGGCACCGCCGGCCGATAGCCCGGCAAAGGCTCCGTCGCCGCCTTGTCCGCCCCGGTAACCGTATCGCCGACGCGGCAATCGCGGACATTCTTCATGCTTGCCGCAAAATAGCCGACACTGCCGCACTCCAGGTCTTTTACCGGATACATGCGCGGCAGAAAAACGCCCGTTTCAATGACTTCAAACTCCTTGCCCGACGACATCATGCGAATCGTATCACCTGTCTTGAGGGAGCCTTCCATAATACGGATATTGGCGATGGCACCCTTATACGGATCAAAATGGGAGTCGAAGATGAGAGCCCGCAAGGGCCTGCCGCTCTCGTCCCCGGGCTCGGGAATCTTTGTGACGATTTCTTCCAGCACTTTGTCCACGCCGAGGCCCGTCTTGGCGCTGACCATGACGGCTTCGGACGTGTCGAGACCGATGACGTCTTCAATTTCCCTGCACACCCGTTCCGGGTCGGCACTGGGAAGATCGACTTTATTGATAATGGGGATAATTTCCAAATTGTGCTCGAGTGCCAAGTAAACGTTGGCCAAAGTCTGGGCTTCCACGCCCTGTGTTGCGTCGACGACGAGGAGTGCCCCCTCGCAGGCTGCCAGACTGCGGGATACTTCGTAGTTAAAGTCGACGTGTCCCGGCGTGTCGATGAGGTTCAGCGTATATTGGTGCCCGTCTTCGGCATCATACAAAAGCCGCGCCGACTGTGCCTTAATCGTAATGCCCCGCTCCCGTTCGAGGTCCATCGTGTCGAGAAGCTGTTCTTCCATTTCCCGCCTCGTCACGGTACCGGTCACTTCCAGCAGGCGGTCGGCCAAGGTCGATTTGCCGTGATCTATATGAGCGATAATGGAAAAATTGCGAATATATTTTGTTGCCACTGTGGGATCTCCTTTATTATATAATCACACCGCCGCCTAAGACGCGGTCACCGTCGTACAGCACCAATGCCTGCCCTGCCGTCACCGCCCGCTGCGGTTCATCAAACTCCGCTTCCAGTCCGTCTCCGTCGGGATAGACACGGCAGGCCGCTTCTTTGGCTGCATAACGTATTTTGCCGTACGCCCGAAAGGACTCTGTCGGCGTTTCTTCGACCCACGTCGCTGATTTTGCCCTTACGCGCGTGGAAAATAAATCCCTTTCGCCGCCGACGACGACGCGGTTATGCACCTTGTCGAGAGCAATTACGTAGTACGGACCGCCGGGCCCGCCGATGCCGAGGCCGCGCCGCTGACCGACGGTATAGGCCGCAATACCTTTATGACGGCCGACGACCTTGCCCCTTATATCTACAAAATCACCGGCTTTAAAAATGTCAGGCGATACCCTTTCCAAAAAACCTTTATAGTCATTATCCGGAATAAAACAGATATCCTGGCTTTCGGGCTTATTAAAGACCGGCAGTTTCCACTGCTTCGCAAGTTCCCGGGCTCTTGCCTTTTCAATATGCGCCATGGGAAACAGCAGGTGCGGCAGTATATCCTGCGTCAGCTGATAGAGTACGTACGTCTGATCCTTGTGCAGATCATCACCGCGCCGCAGCGTATACAATTGCCGCTTTTCATCATAGACGACGCGCGCATAATGGCCCGTCGCAAGAAAATCGGCACCGAACTGCCGCGCCTGCTCCCAAAGGAGGCCGAATTTGATGAATTTATTGCATGCAATACAGGGATTCGGCGTCTCGCCGCGGGCATATAAATCGACGAAATAGTCGATGACGTCACGTCGGAACATGTCGCGAAAATCAAGGGTATAGTGAGGAATGCCAAGAATATTCGCTACGGTCTTGGCGTCATCCACGGAGTCGAGAGAACAGCAGGCGTGAACGTTATTTTCCACACGGCACGACGGTTCTTCTTCCCACAAACGCAGCGTAATGCCGATGACGTCATACCCCTCGCGCCGCAACAGGCCGGCTGCAACGGAGCTGTCCACACCGCCGCTCATGGCGACGGCCGCGCATTTAGCCATGGTTCGGCTCCTCTCCCGCAATAGTGCGTATAATCTCTACGGCCTTCCTTATGTCGGCCTCAGTCGTATCTTTTCCCAAGGACAGGCGCACACTGCCGTACAGCTCTTCCCCACTAAGGCCCATGGCCGTAAGAACGTGAGACGGCTGTGCCGCCCCCGATTCACAGGCCGATCCGGCCGACAAGGCGAGGCCCTTACGGTCCGCCGCAATGAGAACGACAGTCCTGTCCTTATGAGCAATAGAAAAATTAATAATATGGGGCACCGAATTTTCCAATGTGCCGTTCAGGCAATATGCATTGCTGTCTGCAATGAGTTCTTTATAGAAAAGAGCCTTTAAGGCGTACGCATGACGTACGCGTTTTTCTCCTTCAGCGACAAGGAGTTCGCAGGCCTTGCCGAAGCCGACAAGGGCCGCCACGTTCTCCGTCCCCGCCCGCAGCTGCCGTTCCTGCGGGCCGCCGTACATGTCCGGCTGAAGCTCAAGACCGCGGCGGACGTAGAGGGCTCCGCATCCCTTCGGGCCATAAATCTTATGGGCCGCCACACTGAGAAGATCAATATGCCGGGCCAAGGGATGTAACGGGAACCAGCCGAAGCCCTGGACGGCATCGACATGAAAGACGATACCCGCTTCGTGAGCTATAGTGCCGATTTCTTCAATAGGCTGAATCATGCCGGTTTCGTTATTTGCCGCCATAACGGAAATGAGGACCGTATCGTCCCTAAGGGCCTGCCGTACGGAATCGGGCGCAACGCGGCCGTCCGCCTCTACAGGTAAAATCGTGAGGTCATATCCCTTTTCCGCCAAGGCCTTAAAGGTCTGCAGGACCGCGGCGTGCTCGACAGCCGTCGTAACGATATGGCCGCCGTTCGGACAGCTTGCGCGCAAATAACCCAGGACGGCCAAATTGTCCGCTTCCGTGCCGCCGCCCGTAAAGACGATGTCCTTCGCGTCCACATTCAGAACAGTCGCCACCTGACGCCGCGCCGTCTGCACGGCTGCCCGGGCGGTTTGTCCGAAGCGGTGCAGACTGGAAGGATTGCCGAATTCACTTGTCAAATAGGGCATCATCGCCGCCAGGACGCGTTCATCAAGAGGCGTCGTTGCCGCATAGTCCAAGTATATGCGCTCCATGCGAATCTCCTCATAAAAATCTATCTTTTATCATATCACATAGGTGCCTTGCCGACCAGATAGGACAACCCCGGAAATACATATTTTCCTTGCTATGGAGCCCCATTCATGATAGAATGACGAAGTACGGCACATGCGCCTATAGCTCAGGGGATAGAGCACCGGTCTCCGGAACCGGGTGCGCAGGTTCGAATCCTGCTAGGCGCACCATACACATAAAGAGGCTTCTCGAAAATATTTCGAGAAGCCTCTTTATGTGTATATCGGACATCAAATTAATCATACTATACCTATGGCCTAATAAGCGGCAGCCGTGTGCGGTCCCAATTTACAAGATCATCACAAAGGTCCCGGCCGTGATGAGGAAGGCGCCAATGATAACTTTCAAGGTTACCGTTTCGTGCAGGAAGATAAATGCCAGCACGATGGTAATGACGAGACTGAATTTATCTATCGGAACTACCTTGGATGCATCGCCCAGCTGGAGAGCCTTAAAGTAAAAGAGCCATGATGCGCCGGTGGCAAGGCCGGAAAGAACCAGAAATATCCAGCTTTTTTTCGAAATGTCCGGAATCCCCTGCTGTGTTCCTGCAAAAAACACCATGCCCCAAGCCATGACGAGGACGACGGCCGTGCGAATGGCCGTCGCCAGGGTCGAATTGATTCCGTCGAGGCCGACCTTGGCCAAAATCGCGGTCAATGCCGCAAACAGGGCGGACAAAAGAGCATATACAAACCACATAGTATCCTCCCTCATTTATTTATAAAAATTTTCGTCCACTCACTAATACGCCGCTTCATTTCTTCTATATTGAGGACACCGCAGGCAAAGCCTTTTTTCACGAGATCCGGCGGCAAATATTCGTCGTATTTGTCGAAGAGGGGCAGTTCTTTCGGATATATGAGCTCCATCGGGTCCAAAGGCTTTTGTATTTCTTCGGCAAGGATCGCAAAAAATTCTTTTTCTCCCGCCTGCATGGTGAACTGCATGTAAAAGGGCCGCGCCGAGTCGAAGGCGCGCAGGCCCAGGGAACCGGCACATTTTATGCGCAGGAATCGCTCCAACGCATAAAAGGAGTATGTCCCGAGCCACGGCAAAAGACAGTACATATTGCCGCCCAGATTGATGAGAGGTCTCTCGGCTGCTCCCGAATGAACTGCTGTATTTCTTGCCTGTGCCAAACGGACGACAGCGTTTTTCATCAGATAGGGATAGGCTTTTTCTTCTTTCAAGGTGCCGCGCATTCGTTCGAGAACCTTTGTATGCAGATCGCCCGGGCATTCGCCGAAGTAGGCCGGCACTTTGCCCCGCACGGGCTCGCAGTAGACAAGGTGCCGCTTATGGTCGATGTCGAGGACACGCCACACCGCTCCGGCAATGGCGATTTTCTCACCGATTGGCGGCGGCGAGACGATGGTTCCCAATTCCTGCGAGTCGCTTCTCACCGTATATTCTTCATTTTCCTGAAAGACGCCGTAAAAGCGGAAGGAACTCATGACCCGCTCGCCTGCAAGGCCGACGATGAGACCGCCTTCTTCCGTTTTTTGTACGTGGTCCCGTTCGAGGAGGTAACGCAAGAGGCACTTAAAGTCGTTCTGCGAGACGCGGTGAAAGTAATGCAGGGTCAGTACCTTTTCGGCCAGCTTTCGCGGCGACAGTTCGCCGCAGGAGGCAAGGGTACTTATGGTCTGGTGATAGAGCAGGCTGTACGGCAGACGATCCAGGCGCGGCGGCTCGACCCAGCGTTCTTCCAAATAGAGCTGCACGAGGGCAATGCCCTGCAGCAGCTTCCAGGGAATTATCTCGGGCAGCATGGCCCGCGGCTCCGGCGGGTCTTCGCGCATGACGAACCACATTTCCGGCGGCAGTTCGCGCCGTCCCGTCCGCCCTATGCGCTGCAGAAAGGACGACACGGTCCAAGGCGCGTCGATTTGGAAAGCCCTCTCCAGGCGGCCTATGTCGATGCCGAGCTCCAAGGTGGACGTCGTAACGGTCGTAAGGCACCGCCCTTCATCCTTCATGAGGTCTTCCGCCGTTTCCCTATAGGACACGGACAGATTGCCGTGGTGAATGAGGAAGCGATCCGGTTCGTGCTTGCGCTCACAGTATGAGCGCAGCGTCGTCGTCACGGCTTCGCACTCTTCTCGGGAATTGACGAATACGAGGCATTTCTTGCCGCGCGTATGCTCGAAAATATAACCGATGCCCGGATCGGCATGGGCCGGTGCCGTGTCCGTCTTCTCATCCAAACAAGGGGCCGACTTCCCACTTTCCTCATCGGGATTTTTATTGTCGGCAGCCTGCGTCCCGCTGACATAGAAATGCTCCATCGACAGGCGCCAGCGGCTGCCCTCGGCGTCGATTTTCGGAATAATCGTGCATCGTTTCGTGCCAAAGGAAAGAAAATCGCCCGCCCCCCGCGGATCGCCCACAGTAGCGGACAGGCCGATACGACGCGGGTTGACGCCGGCCATACGGCTGAGACGCTCTATGAGGCAGAGCGTCTGGCCGCCCCTGTCGCCGCGAAGGAGAGAATGAACTTCGTCGATAACGATAAAACGCAGGTCGTGAAAAAGCCCGGGAATTGCCGTATGCTTGTGCAGCAGCATAGCTTCGAGCGATTCCGGCGTGATCTGCAGGATACCCGACGGGTGCTTGAGGAGCCGTTCCTTATGACTTTGCGCTACATCGCCGTGCCAATGCCAAACGGGAATATTCGCCTCGGCGCAGAGATCCGTCAGGCGGGAAAACTGGTCATTAATGAGCGCTTTGAGCGGGCCTATATAGATACAGCCCACAGATGTCGGCGGCTCTTCCGAAAAGAGCGTAATAATCGGAAAAAAAGCGGCTTCCGTCTTTCCCGACGCCGTCGATGCCGTAAGGAGCAGGTTTTCATCCGTGTTAAAGATGACATCCGCCGCCGCCACCTGAACGGCGCGCAGATCAGCCCAACGGTTACGATAAATGAAATCCTGCACGAACGGTGCATAGCGCTCAAAAATACTCATATGTCAAACTCCGCAAATTCTTCGGACGTCTCCTGCCCTGCCGCATCATTTTGCGCATACGAAAACGTATCCGAGCCGAGAAGCTTCTTTACGGGTAATTTCGGGTTTTGGCAGGTAATATCCAACACTTCAATGAAGTCGCGAATGATTTCACGCGGCGTAATGTGCGTATCCGCACCGATACGGGCGAATTCAATTTGCAAAAAGTCTACCATGTCCGCCTGCGTCAGAATCTGCTCATAATCATAAAGAACCGTGTGGATGGCCGCCAGCTTTTCAATAAGTACAAGGAGCTCTTCATACGTGAGCGGACGCAGACGGATGACCGGCGAAAGAAGGTCCGTATGCTCACCGCTTGCCGTAAAGCGGCCTTCCGCCAAGCGCGAGCGCAGGGCTTCGTAGCTGAATACACCGCGCCGCGGATCTTCCATGCACTGCGGCGTACCGCAGAAGATCATGCCCAAGTGGTGAGTCCGCCCCTGCATGGCATCATTGTACATGGTGAGAAGTTTCTCATAGTTATATTGCCGCGTCACTGCATGAGGCACCTTGTAAATATTGACGAGTTCATCGACGAGAACCAACATGCCCGCGTAACCGGCCTGTGTCAAAAAGGATGCGAAAAGTTTCAAGTATTCATACCAATTATCGTCGGTAATGCAAATGGCGACGCCCAAGGCCTGCCGTGCTTCGGTCTTCGTATTGAACTCGCCGCGGAACCACTTGAGGACATTGGCCCGCGTTTCGTCATCACCTTGCGTATAGGCCCGGTAGTAGAGCGTGAGCAGGCGCGCAAAGTCGAACCCGTGAACGAGTTCGTTCACGGCGGCAATAACGGTACCGATTTTTCGTTCTACCGCCGCACCGAGGGCCGAATCATCCATGGCAAGCCCCTGCTCCGCCATGACATCCTGCTGCAGCGAATTAATCCACCTGTCGAGGATTAAGGATAAGGCGCCGCCTTCGGGCCTGGTCTTGGTCGACATATTGCGAATGAGTTCCCTGTACGTCGCAAGGCCCTGACCGCGCGTGCCCCGGAGGCGGCGCTCCGGCGAAAGGTCCGCGTCGACGACGACGAAGTCCCGTGCCATGACGTAGTTGCGGACAGTCTGCAGCAAAAAGCTCTTGCCGCTACCGTACTTGCCGACAATAAAACGAAAGGATGCGCCGCCGTCGGCAATGATGTCCACATCCCGTAAGAGGGCATCGATTTCCGCCTTACGTCCGACGGCCACATAGGGCAGGCCGACGCGCGGTACAACGCCGCCTTTCAGGGAATTTATTAAGGTTTGTGCTATTCTCTTGGGAATTTTCATATATTTATATCATCTCTTTCAATTCATCTCTATAGTCTTCAATAATGCCGCTTTCGTCGAGAACCGTATCGGCAAAGCGATCGAAGAGCTTTTCGTTGATGCTGTCCGTCAGAACGGACAAAAGAAGGCCCTTCTCCTGCACCCAATTCGCACTCTCCCCGTTGAGGATGCAGCGGAGATACCGCCGTTCCTCCGCCGTAAGATCACCTGCTGCCGCTTTCGCCGGCGCGTCGGACCATGCTGCCGTCTCCTGCCGCGAGGGCATGGGCCGCTCCTCTTCACCCGGCCGTTCTTCTTCGGTCATGAGGCGGTTCATGGTGTAGTCCGAATTGGTACGGATGTCGCCGAGAACGGAAAAATCCAAGTGCAAGGTCCGTGCTTCCCGCAGTCGTTTCTCTTCCTCCCGGTGCAGTCGTTCTTCTTCGGCCTTACGCCGTGCCTCTTCCCGTGCATGGGTCACATTCCATTGGCGCGTCACTTCTTCTTCGATAAATTTTAAAATCCATTTTGTACGAACGACGGGCCGGACCGGATACTTACACCCGTACACTTCCCGCATGAGTGAATCGACGGTACGAATCAAATCACCGGGCTTATGCTTCTTTAAGCGATAAAAGTTAAAACACCGCAAACTCCAATGTCCATCCTTTACGCGATACACACGGGCCGGATTGACTTCGTATATCCGATCCTGCGGTTTGCTCTTTTCATAAAAGGTTGCCGTATAGAAGGGATAGAACGGATTGTTGAAGAAGCATCCAAAGTAATCTTCGAGCCATGTTTTCGTCCGGCCGGCCTTATAATACGCACTCAGACGCCTGACAACATTTCCAAGGACGGTCAGCATATCATCCGGATACTGCTTATAAAAGCGATTTCTCTCTATTCTGAAGTCTGACGCGATAATAAGAGCCATGCCGACTTCCATATCATCAAATTGATCCAGGTTGCTCAAAGTGAAAATGGCCCCATCACGGAAATCTTCCTCATCACGCAGTAAAAATGGCGGAAGATCATAGTAGATCACGTAGTCCGTCAGCCACTGACCTACATAGTAATAATAGCCGTTCGAGTGGCATACATTTATGTAATTCAAGCAAAGATTAGCCAGTTTCTCATATCCGTCAAGGGGATCTTTACACCCGATTTGATTAATGAGTTCATACGCGTACAGGCAGACAAACGTAAAGGGCATTGTTTTCCATATATACTTGCGCGCTTGTGTACGCCACGTAAAATAACCGCGCAGTTCCGCATCCGTAAGGTCTCCGTAGGTCGGATAAAACTGTCTTACTTCTTTTGCATAGGGCTTATTGTCCTCATAGTTTTCCATGAGCTTCGCTTCCGCGACGAATAGCTGCGCAGGCGATACTTTACGCCGATCCGCAGTATTTTCGAGGTCGCGCAGTTGTTTAAAGGGCGGGTATACTTTCCCCTGTTTTTTCCTCCCGTTACCGTAAGGAACGGATTCCGATGAATAGGTCTGTTCAAAAAAATGCTCAAGCCATGACATATTGAAATTTCTCCATTATATATGACATTAAGGTATATCCTTCCTTTTCTTTTATATTATCAAGTAAAATACCTCTGAATGCAAGAATAAATATTTTATATCTTTATGGAAAAGTATTTCAATTAATATAAATCCATATTATATATTTTTTCTATTAAATTCTTAATAAAGTGAAATTAATAACTTTCTATTTTTTATAGTTTATACACTTTGTTCATTATAAATAAGCTATTTCTAAAGTATTCTTTTTTAGTATTATTTTTATTTGAAACAGGCAATATTGTAACTATTGACAACATTCTCCATAAGATACATAATCAAGAAAAGAAATCAGTTTGCCGGCGATATGAATGTATCGGGACAGGCATGATTCTCATTGCCGGCAGCCTCAACAAGAGACGTGCCGGTATTTTAATATGATATTACAAGGAGGTTCATTATTATGTTACAGAATGCAGCATGGAAGGATTTTGCAGGACGTCTCTGGAGAGAAGAATGCAACGTCCGCGACTTTATTCAACGTAACTACAAGCCCTATGATGGTGACGAAAAATTTCTCGTCGCTCCTACGGACGCAACGAATAAATTGTGGGGCAAATTGCAGGAGCTGCAAAAGCAGGAACGTGAAAACGGCGGCGTTTTAAAAGAAGAAACGGATGTCGTTTCGGGCCTCACCGCATACGGTCCCGGCTATATCGATCCGGCTTTAAAGGATCTCGAAAAGGTTGTCGGCCTGCAGACGGACGAACCGCTTAAACGCGCTTTCATGCCTTACGGCGGCATTAAAATGGCTGAAGAAGCATTGGAAATGTACGGTTACAAGCCCAATCCGGAACTGCACAAGATTTTCACGGAATATCACAAAACTCATAACGACGCCGTATTCGACGCATATACGGATGAAATGATGACGGCACGGCATACACATATCGTTACGGGCCTTCCCGATACGTACGGCCGCGGCCGTATTGTAGGCGACTATCGCCGCGTGGCTTTATACGGCATAGACCAGCTCATCACCTGGAAAGAAGAAGACAAGAAAAATTGCGGCGACGGCCACATGACGGAAGAAATCATTCGCCAGCGTGAAGAAATTTCCGAACAGATCAAGGCTCTCAAGGGCATGAAGAAAATGGCCGAAATTTACGGCTATGATATCTCTCAGCCCGCAACGAACGCTAAGGAAGCCGTACAGTGGCTCTATTTCGGCTACTTGGCGGCTATTAAGACACAAAACGGCGCCGCCATGTCGGTCGGCCGTATTTCCACCTTCCTCGACATCTACCTCCAACGGGACATGGACAACGGTACGCTCACGGAAGCGGAAGCACAGGAATTAATCGACCACCTGACGATTAAGCTGCGCATGGTTAAGTTCGCGCGTATCCGTTCGTACAACGAGCTCTTCTCGGGTGACCCCATTTGGGCAACGTTGGAGCTGGCAGGCATCGGCATGGACGGCCGTTCCATGGTAACGAAGACGGATTTCCGTTTCCTCCACACGCTGGAAAACATGGGTCCTGCTCCGGAACCGAACCTGACGGTTCTCTACTCGTCCGCATTGCCTGAACCCTTCAAACGGTACGCTGCGGAAATCTCCGTAAAGACGAGTTCCATTCAGTACGAAAACGACGATGTCATGAAACCCGTATGGGGTGATGACTATTCTATTTGCTGCTGCGTATCGGCAACACAGACCGGCAAGGAAATTCAGTTCTTCGGTGCCCGCGCAAACCTGGCAAAGGCTCTGCTTTACGCTATTAACGGCGGCGTCGACGAAAAGTTCAACATCCAGGCCGGCCCGGCTTACGCTCCCATCACTTCGGAATACCTCGACTACGACGAAGTCATGGAAAAATACAAGCTTATGCTCGACTGGTTGGCAGACATTTATGTCAACGTCCTCAACACGATTCACTACATGCACGACAAGTACTACTATGAAGCTGCCGAAATGGCGCTCATCGATACGAATGTACGCCGCACGTTCGCGACGGGTATTGCCGGTTTCTCCCATGTAATCGACTCCCTGTCGGCCATCAAGTACGCAAAGGTTAAAGTCATCCGCAACGAAAAGGGGCTGGCTGAAAGCTTTGAAGTGGAAGGAGACTTCCCGAAATACGGCAATGACGACGACAGAGCCGACGATATCGGGGTATGGGTATTGCACGAATTTATTACGGACATCAAAAAGAGACACACGTACCGCGACTCCGAACCGACAACGTCCATCCTGACGATTACGTCCAACGTCGTATACGGTCGTTTCACGGGCATGCTGCCTGACGGCCGGGAAGCTTGGACACCGTTCGCACCGGGCGCAAACCCGAGCTACGGCGCTGAAACGAGCGGTCTTCTCGCTTCTCTCAACTCCGTTGCCAAGATGCCTTATGAATGGTCGCTCGACGGTATTTCCAATACCCAGTCCATGAACCCGAGTGCATTGGGCCACGATGAAAGAGAACGTTCGGAAAACCTCGTTCACGTTATGGACGGCTACTTCGATCAGGGTGCACATCACCTGAACGTCAACGTCTTCGGCCGGGAAAAACTGGTCGACGCTATGGAACATCCGGACAAACCGGAATACGCAAACTTCACCATTCGCGTTTCCGGCTACGCCGTCAAATTCATCTCCCTTACCAGAGAACAACAACTTGACGTTATTGCCCGGACATTCCACGATAAAATGTAAGATTCAGGTTCTCATTGGGACAGCCCTGAGCAGTTCTTGCCCGGGGCTGTTCCCTTATGTGGAACCTCGAATAAAGGAGGCGGCTCTTATGACGCGGGAACAAAGAACAACGGACACAGCAGTCTGTCCTGCCAAGCCGAAAAACCCGATCATCGGCTATATACACTCGACGGAATCTTTCGGAGCCGTCGACGGCCCCGGTGTACGCTTCATCGTCTTCATGCAGGGCTGTCGCATGCGCTGCCGCTACTGTCACAACCCGGAAACGTGGGCCCTGACGGGAGGCACGCCGCGAACAGCCGAAGACGTGCTGGCACAGGCGCTGAAATACAAGTCCTACTGGAAGAACGGCGGCGGCATTACGGTCAGCGGCGGCGAAGCGCTGCTGCAAATCGACTTCGTCATCGAGCTCTTCCGCCTGGCTAAAGAAAAGGGCATCAATACGGCTCTTGATACGTCGGGTAATCCGTTCACGCGGTCGGAGCCCTTTTTCCATAAGTTTCAACGCCTCTGTGCCGTAACGGATCTGTTTATCCTCGACATCAAGGAAATCAACGATATAAAACACCGCGATTTAACGGGACAGACGAACGTCAACATCCTCGACATGGCCCGCTATCTGTCGGATACGGGCAAGGATATGTGGATTCGCCACGTCCTCGTGCCGGGTATTACGACAAACACGGATGACCTCAAGGGGTTGGCCGAATTTCTAAAGACCTTAAAGACTGTAAAGCGCACGGAAATCCTGCCCTACCACAAGTTGGGCGTGCCCGAATGGGAACGGCTCGGCATTCCCTACACCTTAAAGGATACGGAACCGCCGACGACGGAAGAAATTGAAACGGCCGAATCCATCTTGGGCATACATAAAAATAAATAAGGCAAAAGCTCCCTGCAAAGTCGGTAGATCCGCCTCTGCAGAGAGCTTTTGTTTTATGTGTGATGCGTATATCGGTCTCAGCCGTGCAGTTCTCTGTCCAGTTTTTCCAGGCGCGCAATACGATCGGCCGTACTCGGATGAGTACTGAATAAGTTTGCCATACCGCGCCGTACGCCGGAAAACGGATTGATAATGCACATGTGCGCCGTTGCTTCCGTCGCGCCCGGAAGAACGCGGTGACGGGCGTAGGCGTCAATCTTTTCCAAGGCTCGAGCCAACGCCAACGGTTCGTCCGTCATGCGGCCGCCTTCATCATCAGCCATGTACTCACGCGTCCGTGAAATGCTGAGCTGAATGAGCATGGCCGCAAGAGGGGCGACAATAATCGTCACAAGAAGACCGATGATACCGCCGTTATCGTCGTCACTATTTCTTCCGCCGCCAAAAATGGCTGACCACTGAGCAATATTGGCAAGCATGGAAATGGCGCCGGCAAAAGTGGCAACGATGGTGCTGATCAAAATATCACGGTGCAGAATGTGGGACAGTTCGTGCCCCAGGACGCCGCGAATTTCATCGTCGTTCAACATGGCGATAATTCCTTCCGTCGCCGCAACGGCCGCATGCGACGGACTGCGTCCCGTCGCAAAGGCATTAGGCACGTCCGTCGGAATGATGTAAACCTTCGGCATGGGCATATCCGCCCGCTGTACGAGTTCCGCCACAATGCGGTAAAGGCGGTGATCCGGTCCTACTTCTCCGGCATGATACATGCGCAGCACCACGGAATCGCTGAACCAGTAGGAAAAGAAATTCATCGCCATAGCAACCATAAACATGACGACAATCCCCTGCCGGCCGCCGAAAACCGCACCGACAGCCATGAGAATCACTGCCATTAAAGTCATGAGAAATACAGTTTTTATACTGTTCATATATATCCCTTCTTTTTCTTGCAAAGTAAAGGTCAAAAGGTAAAACGGTATGTCCATATTATAAAAAATTTTCGCCCGAAAGTCAATTGCAATCAAAAAAGGGGGAGTCCCGATATGTTCAGGACTCCCTATATATTAGGCATCAGATAGGGGGAGTTTATCTATTTGCCTAATTCACGATGCAAAACTTCACCTAAGCGTTTGATACCTTCTTCAATGCGTTCAGGCGGCATATTGGAGTAATTTAAGCGGAAATGATTTGCATTGCCGCCGTTCGGATAAAACGGACCGCCCGGCACATAAGCTACATTTTGCTCCAACACTTTCGGCATCAATTCCTTCGCGTCGACATCTTCCGGCAAGGTTACCCAGGTGAAGAGTCCGCCTTCAGGATATGTAAAGGTTACGTTTTCGGGAAAGAACTTTTTCATGCAGTCGCACATGAGCGTGCGCCGTTCGCCGTAGAGTTTGCGAATTGTTTCCACATGCTTGTCCAAATCGAACATTTCCATGTAATACGCAGCCTGCCGCTGACCGAAAGAAGAGGTCTGCAGGTCGACAGCCTGTTTTAATTTAACAACTTTGTCGATAATTTCCGGATTGGCAACCATCCATCCCAAACGGAAGCCGGGCATGAAAATCTTGGAGAATGAACCGAGGAAAATAACATTCCCCTTCGTGTCCATTGACTTTAAGGTCGGCACCCGTTCGCCGTCATAACGAAGTTCACCGTACGGATTGTCTTCGATAATGGGAATTTCGTGTCTGTTCATGATTTCCATAACAGCCTTACGCCGTTCCAAAGGCCACGTAATGCCCGTGGGATTTTGGAATTCGGGAATGACGTACATCAGGCGAACGCGGTCATTTTCAGCGAGGATTTTTTCCAACGCTTCCGGTACAATTCCCTTGTCGTCCGTAGGTACTTCAATGAATTTCGGGAATGCCAGCTTGAATGCATTAATGGCACCCAAATACGTCGGGCTTTCTACAAGAACTATGTCGTCTCTGTTCAGGAAGATTTGACCCAACATGGACAGGCCCTGCTGCGAACCGGCCGTGACGATCAAATCTTCAAAGGAACAGTCCACGCCGAAAGCCGTCTTCATGCGGCCTGCAATTTTTTCACGCAACGGATTGTATCCTTCGGTCGTGCCGTACTGAACAGCCTGACGGCCTTCTTTGCGCAGGATCTCCACGTCAACCTTTTCCATTTCTTTAAGGGGAAACAGTTCCGGTGCCGGTAAGCCGCCGGCAAAGGAAATTATTTCCGGCATGGTTGTGAGTTTAAGCAGTTCGCGGATTTCCGATGCTTTGAGGCTCATGGCAACATCAGAAAATTTCATATTCGATCACTCCTTTTGTAATCAAAATAAACGTATATCTATGATTTGAGTTTATCATAGATATACGTTTAACGCAATTTTTATTTGTCGAAAAATTGCAACAATGCGTTTTTCTCATCATTTTTCATGGCAGCTACCAATTCAGTAATAGAATCGAATTTCTTTTCGTCCCGCAGGCGCTTATAAAAACGAAGGCGCAGCTTCTTGCCGTATAAATTTCCCGACCAGTTGATAATATGTGTCTCCACTCGCCTGTATTGGCGTGAGAAAGTCGGATTATTGCCGATGTTCGTCATGGCCGGATACTCTTTGCCGTCCAAGGTAACCGTCGTGGCGTAAACGCCGTCCGGCGGCAGCGCTATGTGTACGGGAATAAGCATGTTCGCCGTAGCGAAGCCGATCGCATTTCCTCTCCTGTCGCCCTTGACGACTTCACCGGTCATTTCAAAAGGGCGCCCCAGAAGGGATGCCGCTTCTTCCATGCGGCCCGAGGCGACGCATTCGCGAATGACCGTGCTGCTCACGGGGCGCTCCCGACCGGGTGCGCCGAGAAGTGCGAGCGCCTTGACGGGAACGCCTTCGGCCTTCATGAAGACCGTTAAGGCGGCCGCGTCGCCGGCAGCCCCCCTGCCGTACGTAAAGTTCGTGCCTACGATGATTTCTGTCGGCTGTACATACGTCAAAAGAGAACGGCTGAAGTCTTCCGGCGATTCGCCGAGAAGCTCACGCGTTACGGGCAGAATGAGGATGCCGTCTACACCGAGCTGTTCAATGTATTCTATTTTCTGTTCCAATGTGGCCAGGCGCAGCGGTTCCCTCTCCGGCGCCAGGACGGACAGAGGATGGGCGGAAAAGGTAATGACCAACGAGGTTACGCCGAGAGCGGCCGCCTCATCTATAGCCGTTTGAATGACCTGCCTGTGCCCCGAATGAACGCCGTCAAAGGTGCCCAAGGCCACAACGGCATGACGGCATGCCTTGATTTCCGCAAAAGAATGATAAATCTCCATGCTTACCTCTCTTGATTGAACATCTTATGCGGCCGTATGACATGATGCACTTCATCAAAACGACCGATGCCGACCAGCCTGTTTTCGGCCACATAAAGCCTCAATATGTCGCCGTCCCTCAGATCGGCCCGCGCAAAAGGCACCGCCCTGCCCTGCAGCAGCGCCTCATAACGGTCACGTGAAAAAAGGGTACGCCGCATATGTCCGAGAGCCGTATCGACGGGAAGGATGAAGCGGTCTTTATTAAGTGCCAATTCTTCGATTGTCGCCGCCGTGTCTATGGAAAAGTCGCCGACGCGGGAACGGACCAAGTAAGTCATGGTCGCGAGCGTCCCCAAGCGCTCACCCATATCGCGGATGAGGGAGCGGATATACGTCCCCTTGGAGCAGCTCACTTCTATGAAAACGCGCCTGCCGACCATGGCGAGAAGACGCAAGGAGTGAATCGTCACTTCCCGCTCGGGCAGCTCGAAGTCCGCCCGCTGCCGCGCCAGTTTATACGCTTTAACGCCGTTTACGTTAATGGCCGAATAGCGCGACGGCCGCTGCTTGATAGTACCCGTGAACTCCGGCAGAATGTTGAGAATATCGTTCTCCTCAAGGTCCGATACGGCGCGGGTCTCGATTACCGTTCCCGTGCCGTCTTCCGTATCCGTCGCAAAACCGGGAACAAATTCGGCGCGATATGTCTTAGCTTCATCGCCGCAGTACTCGATGAGCCGCGCGGCCTGCCCCAAGAAAACGGGAAGCACTCCTGCCGCCAGGGGATCAAGCGTACCGGAATGACCCACTTTTTTCATGCCGTATATGCGTCGAACCTGACCGATAATGTCATGACTCGACATACCCGACGGTTTCAGGACGTTAATAATTCCCTGTATCATAGATTCTTTTCTATTTCCTTTACTAGAACTTGCTTCGCTTCTTCCAAAGGCAATGCCAAGGTACAGCCGGCTGCGCGGACGTGACCGCCGCCGCCGAAGGCGCCGGCAATAACATTGACGTCCGCTTCCTTCGAGCGCAAACTGACACGTGTTGTTTCCGGGCCCTGCCACTTGACCGTAAAGGCCACGTCGACGCCTTTCAGACGCCGTGCGTAGTCGATATAACCGCCCGTGTGCTCGCCCGTATACTGCTGTACTTCCTGCGTAAAGGAAATACCAGCCACGCGGCCACCTGCAAAGAGCTCGATTTCCTGCAGAACCTGCGATAAGGCTTTAAGCTTATTCATCGTCGTCTCTTCAAGGCCTTCCGAAATACGGTTCGGCTCGGCGCCGGCGTCCACAAGATACGATGCCATTTGCAGGGTATGCCCCGTCGTGTTGGCAAAACAGAAAAAGCCGCAGTCCGTAGCGATAGCCATATAGAGCGCGTTGGCCATGGCCGGCGTAATTGCCGCCCCCCACATTCTGAAAAGCTCCGTCAGGATTTCGCCCGTTGCGGCGCAATCCGTACGTACATATTCCCAGTCGGCGAAATGGCCGTTCGATACGTGGTGGTCAATATTCATAACCTTCCCCGTAATAAGAGCCGCCACCTTGCCGATGCGCTGCATATCCGTCGCGTCCAGGATTACGGAGAGGCGGTTGTCATCGGCTTTTACCGCTTCAGGACGGACGATGCCCCTGCAGCCGTCATAGGCGAAGAACTTTTCTTCAATGCGGTCGTCAATGACAACGATTACCTTCTTGCCCAAAGAACGCAGCCATCCGGCCAGCGCCGACAAAGAGCCCAAGGCATCGCCGTCGGGACTGACATGGGCCGTGAGCAGTATATCCGTATAGGACGTAAATACTTGCAGCAAATCTTCAGGTGTACAATTCATGAGCTAGTCCTTTTTTTCTATGTCCTGCAGCATTCTGTCTATCTTCATACCGTAGTCGAGAGATGAGTCTTCTTTAAAGGCGATTTGCGGCGAATAGCGAATGCCCAGGTGCTTGCCCACCTCGGAGCGGATGTAACCGCCGGCTTTTTTCAGAGCCGCCAGGGTATTCGCCTTTTCTTCATCGCTGCCGAAGAGGCTCACGTAAACAGTGGCCTCGCGCAAGTCGCCCGTAATCCGTGCATCCGTAACGGTCACGAAACCGAGACCGGGATCCTTCAATTCATGCAGGATAATACGAGATACTTCCTGCTTAATAAATTCCTGTATTTTCCGTACTCGCAATTCTCCCATCGTTATGCCTCACTTTATTCCGGAGCGACTTCCACCATTTCGTAGGCTTCCACTTCGTCGCCTTCTTTAATATCGCGGTATCCTTCAATGGTAATGCCGCATTCGTAGCCTTCGGCAACTTCCTTGACGTCGTCCTTGAAGCGGCGCAGGCCGTCCAATTCGCCTTCGTGAACGACGATGCCGTTGCGGATTAGGCGAATTTTGGAAGTGCTCGTAATCTTGCCTTCCCTGACATATGAACCGCCGACGATGACCTTTGGCGTCGTAATAACCTTGCGCACTTCCGCACGGCCGATAATGTGTTCTTCATATTTCTTGTCGAGCATCCCCTTGATGGCCGCTTCCACGTCGTTAATGGCGTCGTAAATGACGCGGTACGTGCGCATGTCGACCGTTTCCTTTTCGGCCGCTTTGCGGGCGGACAGGTCGGGACGCACGTTAAAGCCGATGATGAGGGCGTTCGACGCGGAGGCGAGCATAATATCCGATTCCGTAATGGCGCCGACACCGGCGTGAACGATGGAAATACGGACTTCGTCGCTCTTAATGGCGAGAAGCGACTGGCTGAGCGCTTCAACGGATCCCTGTACGTCTCCCTTGACAATAAGGGACAGTTCTTTCAGCTCGCCCTGCTGAATCTGGCTGAACAGGTCGTCGAGCGTAACCTTCGTATTGACGTGCAGCTCGGAGGAGCGTTTCTTTTCCAAGCGTTTTTCCGCAACAAAGCGGGCCGTCTTTTCATCCGTCACGTTAAGAATGTCCCCTGCTTCGGGAACATCGTTCAGGCCGAGGATTTCCACGGGCAGGGACGGTTCGGCCTTCTTCACCCGTTCGCCCCGCTCGTTGTTCATGGCGCGAATTTTGCCGTAACAATTGCCTACGAGGATGGAATCGCCTACGCGCAGCGTTCCCTTCTGAACGAGGACGGACGCGACGGGACCGCGCCCCTTATCGAGCTTCGCCTCAATGACGACGCCTTGGGCGGGGCGATCCGGATTGGCTTTAAAATCAGATACTTCCGCCAGAACGAGGATATTTTCCAACAAATCGTCCAAGCCCTGCTTCGTATGCGCCGAGACGGGCACCATAATCGTGTCGCCGCCCCAATCTTCACTGACGAGTCCGTATTCCGTCAGCTGCTGCATGACGTTGTTCGGATTGGCGCCTTCTTTATCGATCTTGTTAATTGCCACGATAACCGGCACGCCGGCAGATTTCGCATGGTTGATGGATTCAATCGTCTGCGGCATGACGCCGTCATCGGCCGCTACAACGAGGACGGCAATATCCGTAACCTGGGCACCGCGGGCACGCATGGCCGTAAACGCTTCGTGACCGGGCGTATCCATGAAAGTAATGCGCCTGCCTTCATAGCGAACCTGATAAGCGCCGATATGCTGTGTAATACCGCCCGCCTCCTGGCCCGTGACGTTTGTCTTGCGAATGGCGTCGAGGAGGCTCGTCTTGCCGTGATCGACATGCCCCATAATGGTGACCACGGGCGGACGATGCTTGAGCGTTTCCGGCGCGTCCGCGATTTCTTCGATTTCCGTCGGATCTTCCGGCGGCGCCTCCATGGACACGGTTACACCGAATTCGTCGGCAATGAGCGCAGCCGTGTCGTAGTCGATTTCCTGATTAATAGTCGCCATGATACCGCCGAGAAGAAGGCGTTTAATGACTTCGCCCACCTCGCGGCCGAGCCGTTCGGCAAAGTCCTTGACGGAGAGCGTCTCCGGCAATGTAACGGCTTCAGGATAATTTTTCTTCTTCGTCTGCTGTCCGTGGAGATCGTTTGAATTGTGTCCGCGATGGTCGTTACGGCGATTGTTCTTGTTCTTGCCTTTATTGAGCACATTCGATAAAAGTGTATGCGGGCGGTTGGCCTGCTTGTTGTCGCCCTTATTGCTGCGGTCGTTCCTGTTGCGCTTGTTGTCGCCCTTCTGGGGACGATTGAAATACTTCGTCCGCTTTGCTGTACTGCCCTGACCGCTTTGACCGCCCTGGCCGTTTTGACGCTGCTGCCCGCTGCGGTCGGCACCATTCCTGTCGCTGCCGTTTCTTTCGGAACGGTTGCTGCGATTGCCGCCGTTTTGCCGCTGCTGTCCGCTCGGCCGGCCGCCGCGGCTATCCGCGCGGCCGTCATGCCGTCTGTTTCGGTCCTGTTGCTGTGCCGTCCGGTCGCTTTGACGATTGCTGCCGCCATCTCCTTCAGGCCGTCTGTTTTGCTTCTGCTGACCGGGCTGTTGTTGTCCGGTTTGCTGCCGGCCGCCGTGCTGAGGCCGGTCTTTTTTTGCGGCCTGCCCTTTGTTTTGTCCGTCCCGCCCGACCGGTCGCTGCCGCGTTTTCTCGGGCTGCCGCTTTTCCGCCGGCTTGGAAGGCGCCGCTTCGGCACTGCCCGCACCTTTAAACTTCTTGTCCAAAATAGCCTGCATGGATGCATCTACACCCATAAAATTGCTCGCCTTGATATTATGTTCCGCCAAGGCTTGAATGACCGTCTTTGTCTGTACTCCGTATTCCCTTGCTGCTTCAAATACTCGTTTCGTCATCTGGTTACCCCCTCCGTACTCAGTCCATCGCCTGTACCGCCTTACTCATCGCATCGGCAAATCCCTTATCCGTAAGCACGACGACTGCCGTCTGTGCTCTTCCCAGGGCTTGGCCCAACTGTTCTTTCGTATACCTTCGTATAACGTTTATATCTTTTTGCGTGCTTAAACGCAAGTATTTTTCTTCATTATTCGCTCCGCAATCTTCAGCCAATAACAGGATGTATGCGGCCTGTTTTCTCAAGTGCTGCTCCGCCGCGGCCGCACCGCATACGGTTTTACCGGCCTTATAAGCGAGACCCAACAAGTTCAGAACTTTATCGTTTCTCATGATTCCAGCTCGCTGCGGAGCCCCGTATATATTTCTTCGGACACCTTCGTCTTCAGGGAGCGTTCAAGTCGATGCTCCTTATAGGCCTTTTCCAAACATTCGCTTGTTGCACAGACATATACGCCCCGTCCCGACTTCTTTCCGGTCCTGTCGATTTCAACGACGTTTTCCGGCGTTCGCACGATGCGCAGAAGCTCTTTTTTCGGTTTTTGCTCCTGACAGCCTACACAAACGCGCAGCGGAATTTTTCTGACCTTCACGGCGGGCCTCCTATTCTTCTCCGTTAACCGGTTCCGACGGATCTTCGGCAGCCGGTACGGCGAGTTCGTTCATCATATCATCCGTATCTGCAAGGTCTTCTGCAGCCGCAGTTTCAGCAGTGCCTTCAAAACCCTCTTCTTCCGCCTGGCTTTCGCTCTTAATATCGATTTTCCAGTTGGTCAGCTTTGCCGCGAGGCGGGCATTCTGGCCGGCCTTGCCGATCGCCAGGGACAGCTGATAGTCCGGCACGACAACGGCGGACGTCTTCTTGCTTTCGTCGACGGTCACGGAAATGACCTGCGACGGGCTCAAGGCGTTGGCAATGTACACGGCCGGGTCTTCATCCCATTTAACGATGTCGATTTTTTCATTCTGCAGTTCCATGACGATGTTCTGCACGCGCGCCCCCTTGGGGCCCACACAGGCACCGACACAATCGACGTTCGGGTCACGCGAATAGACGGCAATTTTGGAGCGCCGCCCCGGCTCTCTCGCAACGGACTGCAATTCTACGACACCGTCATAAATTTCGGGAACCTCCAGTTCAAAGAGGCGCTTGAGCAGGCCCGGATGCGTACGGGACAGGAGAATCTGCGCTCCTTTCGTCGTCTTACGCACTTCTACAACATAACACTTGATCCGTTCGCCGACAGCATATACTTCCGTCGCAATTTGTTCAGCCTGCGGCAATACGGCTTCGGCCTTACCCAAATCGATATACACGTTTTTTTGCTCAACGCGGCGGATAATGCCGGTAATAATATCATCCGTACGGTTGTAAAACTCATCATAAATGATATTTCGTTCCGCCTCGCGCAGGCGCTGAATCATGACCTGCTTGGCCGCCTGTGCCGCAATTCGGCCGAAATTCGACGGCGTCACATCAACCATAATTTCATCGTCCGCTTCATAGGCCGAGTCGATTTTTTTCGCCTCTTCCAGGGAAATTTCCGTTTCCCCGTTTTCCACGACGTCAACGACCTTTTTCGGCGCTGCAATACTGTAATCGCCCGTTGCTCTGTCAAGGCGCACGACCGCGTTCGGATTGGCGTCAAATTCTTTCTTATACGCCGTAATCAGAACGGCTTCCAGGGAATCGCAAATAACATCGACGGACACGCCCTTTTCTTTAGACAAATATTCAATCGCACTGAGTAACTCTTTATTCACTTCGTATGACCTCCGTTAAAAATCTACGTGTAAGCGTATCTGCGCTATTTCTTTCCGCTCTATATCCGTTTCCGTACCGTCTACGGACAGGCGTACCGTATCGCCGTTCTTGCCGACCAGAGCGGCGACGATCATCTTCATGCCGTTGCGGGGCTTAAAAAAGTGAACATCTACGTCGCGCCCCTTATAGCGCACGAAATCGGCGTCTTTCTTCAGCACGCGATCCAATCCGGGCGACGATACTTCGAGGAGGTAATTGTCCGCAATCGGGTCTTTCGCGTCCAAAACCTTGCTGAGTTTTTCACTGACCGCCTGACAGTCTTCCAGACCGACACCGCCTTCTTTGTCGATAAAAACGCGCAAATACCAGTCCCGTTCGCGCACGTACTCGACGTCTACGAGCTCAAGGTCCGTACCGGCAATAATCTGCTCCGCTTCACGGGCTGCCAAATTTTCAATGTCGCTTCGTTTCATTCTCTTCACCCATTGTCCTTAATGCTGTTTCGCATAAAATTTGAGAGCGGGCTCACACCCACTCTCAACACAAAAACGCTCAAATTACAATAAGTATACCACCATTGCCGCGCCTTTACAACGCTTTGCGTTCCGCCTTGTCCCTGATTTCGTCCAGAACGGGACAGAGTCTTTCACGTAAAGCGCCGCGCAATTCATCGACAGACGTGCTGTCGAAATCATGGACGAGGTTCGGAAAGTTGTGTACCCGCCGTTCGGCGAAAAAGTCGTCACGCAGAAAGTTATACATAACGGCCAGACCGCTCTGCGTTACACCGTCATAATAGGCGGCGACCATGTAGGAACCGTTGATGATACGCACGGCACAGGTCGGGTCGACGGTCCGCCTGAAGCCGGCATACTTTGCCGGCAGCAGACTCTCCCAATCGCCGTCGGGAACGCCTTTTTGCTTCATAATGACGTTGAAGTCCTTCTCCGCGTGTACATAATGACTTTCTATAATGGCCGGCAACCGTTCTTCCGTCATGCTGCGAAAGGCATCGAAGTCGTCCGTAATAAACTCGATAAGCGAAAATTCCAGCATGCCGATGTCAACGCGTACGGAAAAATCACCGGAACCGTCATTGTACAAAGCGCGGACGGTCCACCCTTTTTTCTCATTCTTATACGCAAAAATCGTTTCTTCCCCTTTGCCGTCCGGTTCGAAAGAGAAAATTAACGTAAAATCTCCCACCTGAAGTGGGAGAGAGGCATCAATATTCCATTGTTTCACTGCTTCTATCAACGTCTCGTCCATCAGAAAATACATGGTGCGGTTGGCGGGACTTGAACCCGCACGACCAAAGATCACTGCCGCCTGAAGACAGCGCGTCTGCCATTCCGCCACAACCGCATGACAACTAAAAATCATACAACGCATGATAGCGTTCTTCGTTTTGCATTACTACTCTAACATATTCTCGCGTTTCTGAAAAGGGGATACTGTCTATTTCGGAAAAGTTTTTATCCCAGCCGTAATCACTCATCCACTTGTCCACATGGCCGCGGCCGGCATTATAGGCCGCCAAAGCGAGAATCGTATTGCCGTCGTACTCTTTTAAGAGATACGCCAAATACCACGTGCCCATGCGCAAATTCGTACTTACGTCGTTTAACCTGTCAGGCGTAAAGTTATGCAGGCCCATTTCTTCGGCAATCCACTCGCCCGTTTCGGGCATGATCTGCATGAGGCCGCTTGCGCCGCTATGAGATGCCGCCTGCTGATTGAACTTGCTTTCCGCAAGGACTACCGCCGCCACGAGAGACGGGCGCACGCCGTTCGTATACGCATACTGGCGGACCATATAATCGTATTCCAGAGGGTATACGAATTTGCGCATAATCGTATGCCGCCACGCACCGAAGTAAAGGATACATAAGAAAAGTGTCAACACGGCTATAACAACTGTACCGGTTTTGTTTTTCCTCTTCACCGTGTCCTCCCGTTTTATACTCGCGACTGCAAGGACCGCCACTGCTCCCGAACCTGTTTTTCAGTCTCTTCCCCGGAGCCCGAATTGTCGATAACGACGGGGGACAGCCTTTTTTTTTCGTCCATCGCCATTTGTGAGTGTATACGGGCCAAGGCTTCTTCTTTCGTATAGTCGTTGCGTTCCTGCAGGCGCTTGAGCTGTACTGCAGGCGGCACGTATACCAGCCACACTTCGTCGACGCATGTGTTATATTTTACTTCATACAAAAGAGGCATGTCAAGAAAAGCTACGGACTCGCCGGTCTTTGCCAAACGCTCCAGGGCCTCGTCGATGCGCTTAAAAATAAGGGGATAAATCAGGTCTTCGAGGCGTTTTTTCGCCGTCTTGTCCGAAAAGACCAGATCACCCATATAATCCCTGTCCATGGCGCCGTCCGCACCGACGGCGGCTGTACCGAAGGACGCCGCGACAAGACGAACCCCTTCCGACCCTGCCGCTACGACATCATGAGCGATGACATCACAGTCGATGACGGCTGCCCCCAAACGGCGGAGTATATTTGCAACCGTACTCTTGCCGGACGCAATACCGCCTGTCAGGCCGATGCGATACATAATTCCTCCTTATTTCTGACAATGCGGGCAGTAATGAGTTCCCCTGCCGCCCTGTTTGACATAAGCGATTTTCGTACTGCAGCGCGGGCACGGCCGTCCCTGCCTGCCGTAAACGGCAAGGTTTTCACTGTTTCCGCCTTCTCTGCCGCTGCCGTTGACGAAATCGCGAATCGTCGTGCCGCCGTAAGCAATGCCAGCGGCCAGAACGTCGTCAACAGCTTTTTTCAAGGCTGTAAGTTCCCTTTTCGTAACTCCGTGACAGCGCCGCGACGGCCTGATACCTGCCGCGAAGAGGGCTTCGTCGGCGTAAATATTGCCGAGACCGGCTACGACGGTCTGGTCGAGGAGAAAGGCTTTAACGGTTCGCCGCGACTTGTGCAGGAGAGGCCAGGCGTAATCAATCGTAAAAGCCGGGTCCGTCGCGTCCGGGCCGAGTTCATCATACCCCTTAATACCCGTTTTCTCCGTCTTCGGCACGAGCCAAAGGCAGCCGAAGGTGCGTACATCGCAGTAAACAAGTGTCCCCGTGTCAAGTATAAAAACGATGTGCGCCGTACCGGGTATGGCGCTGCCGGCAGGCATATAGACGAGACTCCCCGTCATGCGCAAATGGACGAGAAGGTCCCTGTCGCCGTCAAGGACCAGGCGCAGGTACTTGCCCCGCCGCGCCACGGAAGTTATGACGCGGCCTGTCAGGGTATGTCCAAAGACCTGCGGCGCCGCATTTTTCAAAAGACGCGGCAAGAAAACCTGTACGGCCGTAATCTTTCGCCCCGTCACTACATCCGCCAAGGTACGGCGTACTGTTTCCACTTCCGGTAATTCAGGCATGGTTCGCTCCTATTTCGCTTCTTCCCAATTCGCTCCGTGGTGAATATCTGCAATAAGAGGCACGGACAGGGAGACAATGTGTTCCATCGTTTCTTTTAAAAGCATTTCAACAACTTCCTTTTCCGCCGCCGGTACTTCCAGGACGAGTTCGTCGTGAACCTGCACGAGCATACGGCTCCGAAGCTTCCGTTTTTCCAATTCGCCCTGCACGGCGTTCATGGCCATTTTAATGATATCGGCGGCGCTGCCCTGAATGGGCGTATTCATAGCCGTTCGTTCCGCAAAGGAACGGCGCATGAAGTTCTTACTGTTTATTTCCGGCAAGTCGCGGAGGCGGCCGAACATGGTACGCGACTCGCCCGTTTCGCGAGCTTTTTCAATGAGACCGTTCATGTATTCGTGAATCGTACCGTAACGGGCGAAGTAGGAATCAATATAGCGTTTAGCCTGCTGCCGCGTAATGCCGAGATTCCTGGCCAGGCCGAAATCGCTGATACCGTAAATAATGCCGAAGTTGACGGCCTTGGCATGCGAGCGCAGTTCGCCCGACACTTCATCCAGAGGTATGCCGAAGACTTCCGCTGCCGTCCGCCTGTGAATATCCTGGTTCTTCCGAAAACCGTCAACCATGGTCGGATCCTGCGACAGGTGAGCCAAGAGGCGCAGCTCGATTTGCGAGTAATCGCCGGAGACGATGTAATCATAGCCCTCTCCGGGAACGAAGAAGGAACGAATTTTACGGCCCTGATCCGTGCGAACGGGAATGTTCTGTAGGTTCGGTTCCGAGCTGCTCAGGCGCCCCGTTGCCGTTACCATCTGGTTGAAGGAAGTATAAATCCGTCCGGTTTCGGGCATGATAAGCGGTTCCAGGCCGTCCAGGTAAGTAGAAATAAGCTTCTTCAAGGCTCGGAATTTTAAGATGGGCTCAATGATTTCGCTCTGCCCGGCCAATTCTTCCAGTACGGACGAGTCCGTAGAATATCCGGTCTTTGTCTTCTTAATGACGGGCAGACCCATTTTTTCAAAGAGAATGACACCGAGCTGCCTGGTCGAATTGATGTTGAAGGATTCGCCGGCAAGGTCATAAATCCTGTTTTCCAGCCCGTCCGCTTCCTGCGACAACTCGCCTTTCATCTCTTCGAGCCGTTCTTTGTTTACGGCAAAGCCGTTCAGTTCCATTACCGCCAAGGTGCGTACGAGAGGTGCCTCAACGGATGTATACAAGTCCGTCAGGCCTTTCGCATCGAGAGCCGCCGATAAAGGCCCGCGCAGCGACAAAATAAAGGATGCACAGCTGCCGAGGCGCCGCTCTTCGCTGCTGCTGTCTTCATGAAAAGGCAGGCCGAAGGCCTCGGATAAATACGTCAGGCCGTACGCGGTGCGCGTCGGCTCGAGAAGATAAGCCGCCAAGGTGACGTCAAAAACCGGAAGATCCGCACAGCCTGCGTATTTTGCCGCCTTATAGAGAGATTTTCCGTCTTCCGTGAGAACGGCCTTTGCCTGCGCCAAGGCTGCAAGCCAAAAGTCTATTTCATCGGCCGGCACGGCAAAGACGCCCGCCTCAACGGCAATACTCAGGGCAGCTGCGCGAAAATCCGCCGCGATCCGTTCGTACGTGAAGGCGACGGCGACGTATTTATCTTCGATATCATTTACCGACAAGGTGTTCAGAACGGGAATATCCGCCGCCTCTTCGGCCCTGTCGAGACTTTCAAAGCGGTCGAAGGCGGCGAAGCGTTTCAAGAGATTGCGAAAACCGAGGCGTTTAAAGAGTTCCTTTACTTCCGCTTCCCGCGGCTGCGGCAAAAACGTATTTTGATCAAAGGCTACAGGCACGTGGCAGTTGATGGTAGCCAACTTTTTCGAGAGTAAGGCCTTCTCCTTATTGTCCGCCAGCTTTTCACGCAGTTTCGCGCCGCTCACTTCATCAATATGAGCATATACTCCTTCGACGGAGCCGAACTGGCTGATAAGCTTTTGCGCCGTCTTTTCTCCGATGCCCGGCACACCGGGAATATTGTCGGATGTGTCGCCCATGAGAGCCTTCATGTCGATGACCTGCGCCGGTGTGTAACCGTACTCGCGCACCATGACGTCAGGTGTCACGGCGAGCATCGTCGTAATCCCCTTCTTCGTCAGGCAGACCGTGATTTTCTCGTCGACGAGCTGCAAGGCGTCGCGATCGCCCGTAATGACGGATACATCCGTATCGCCGTCACGGACACTTTTGGCAACGGTGCCGATAATATCGTCACCTTCATAACCGTCGATTTCCAGGACACGGATGCCCAGGCACGAGAGAACTTCGCGAATAAGTGTGAACTGGGGCCGCAGCTCTTCGGGAGCGGGTTTTCTCGTCGCCTTGTAATCCGCGTAGATGTCATTGCGGAACGTATACCTGTCCTTGTCGAAAGCGACGGCCACATAGTCTGGGTGCAATTCTTCATAGAGCTTGAGAAGCATGTTGAGGAAGCCGTAGACGGCGTTCGTCGGATTGCCCTGACTGTCGGACAGGGGCGGCATGGCGTAAAAAGCTCTGTAGAGCAAGCTGCTCCCGTCAATAATAAGTAATTTTTTTTTCATCTTCTCTCCCGGTTACGTACATTAACGCAAAAACGACTTAATAACGGCGTAGATAAAGTAAAGGACGGCGGCCCCCAATAAATAAGGAAGGGCAAATAAAAGCAACCCGAAAAAGCTGACAATGACGGCGATGACAAAGAAAAGAATGATGCCGACAGCAATCTTTATGCGTAAGGGCAAGCCGTTCACAGTATATATGCGCACGTGCTCCGATGCTCTTCGCGCTTCGTACCCGTCCCGGCTGATGCCGCTGTATACGTTGCCGCCTTCGTCTATGGTCTGTCCGCGGAAGCCGTCTCTTTCTTCATCGGACAGAACCGTTGCTTCTTCCCGGCTGCCGTGGCAGTTCTCGCACAACCCGTCATCATATACGGCATCCCTGTCACATTGACGACATTTCATGGTTCATTCCTCCGTAATTCAATAGTCTCTATTTTTCATGCGCCGCTCGATATCGCGCTTCGCTTCTTTTTCAGCCAGTGCCTGCCGCTTATCGTAGAGCTTTTTGCCGCTGGCCAGGGCAACGGTTACTTTGACGCGTCCTTTTTTAAAATATAAATTGAGCGGAATAAAGGTGTAGCCCTTTTCCTTCGTCGCGCCGATAAGTTTGCGTATTTCCTCCTTATGAAGCAGAAGCTTGCGCGTCCGCACGGGGTCAACGTTAAAGCGATTCCCCTGTTCATACGGGCTGATATGCATGCCCACAATATACGCCTCGCCTTTGTCGATGCGGCAGAAGCTGTCCTTCAGGTTCACTTTTCCCCGACGCAGGGACTTTACTTCCGTTCCCGTCAAGGCAAGTCCCGCTTCATACGTATCGTGAATAAAATAATCATGGCGAGCCTTGCGATTGTCTGTAATGTATTTTACGCCGTTCTTCTCAGCCATGTCTTACCTCCTGCCGCGCTTGCCGTGCTTTTTTCCTTTAGGCGATTTTTTCTTTTGCCTGGCCTTGCCGCCGCAGGTGAGCTTTTTACGTTCCGTCTCCGTCCGTTTCGTCGCGGCCCGCTTTTTCTCCTTGCGGCTGTCCGGCCGCGCAGCCGTGAATTTTGCCAAATCGCCCAACGTTTCAAACGTGCCGGGCACAAAGTCGATTTCACAACGCTCTTTATTGACGGCAGCCAGCGTGACCGTTATGGCGTCGCCGAGGCGATAGACCTTTCCGCCGCGGCGGCCCATGAGAGTATACGTGCCTTCGTCGAAATCGTAATCATCATCCCTCAAATGAGAGATATGGACAAGTCCTTCAATGCCGTTGTCCAAGGAAACGAAAAGGCCGAAGGACGTAATACCCGTCACGTGAGCCGAAAAAGCTTCGCCCACAAAGGGCGCCATGTATTCGGCTTTCTTCAAATCGTCCGTATCCCGTTCCGCTTCGACGGCAATGCGTTCACGAATGCTCGCCTGCTCCGCCGCGGCGACGAGAAAAGCCGTCCGTGCCGACATTTTCGCTTCGTTATACCGCTCGTCATAGGCCCGTATGAGGCGATGAACGAGTAAATCGGGATAGCGCCGAATGGGTGATGTAAAATGAGTATAACAGGATGAGGCCAGACCGAAATGACCGGCATTTACAGCGGCATATTTCGCCTGCTGCATGGCCCGCAGCGCAACGGTCTGCACAACCTGTTCCGCCGCCGTTCCCCTGGCCAACGACAGAAGGCGCTGAAATTCTTCGGGTTTTACGTCTGCCGCCGCAGGAACAGGTAAATCAAACACGGAAAGGATCGTCTCCATCAATTTGACGCGTTCCGCGTCGGGGCATTCATGAATGCGGTAAATCGACGGATTATCGCCCTTTTCCAAATAAGCGGCGACGGTTTCATTGGCAATGAGCATCGCTTCTTCCACGATCTGCTCCGCTTCCGACCGCTGCCGTTCTTCCATGCGCAGCGGTTTGCCGTCGGGATCCAAAATAACCTTATATTCGGGAAAATCAAAGTCGACGGCGCCGCGGCGCAGGCGCATGTCCTTTAAGATCTGCGAAAGCTCCCGCAACGTACGGATCACGGGCATCAGGGGTGCCAAGTCGTCGGGTACGATATCTTCGCCGAGAGCCTGCTTAATTTCCCTGTAACTGCAGCGCCGCTTCACGTTAATGATCGCCGGACCGATATCTGCATGAACGACTGTACCGGTCTTGTCAATTTCCATGATACAGGTCATGGCATACCGGTCTTCACCGGCCTGGAGGCTGCAGATATGATTGCTCAACACTTCGGGCAGCATGGGGATAACCCTGTCGACAAGATAAACGCTCGTACCGCGCTTATACGCTTCTTTATCAATGGCCGAGCCCGTCTTGACATAGCGGCTCACGTCGGCAATATAGACGCCCAGGCGGAAGTTTCCGTTAGGCAGCTTTTCCGCGTCTACGGCATCATCCAAATCCTTTGCGTCTTCACCGTCTATGGTAATGAGCTGCCGACTTCTGTAGTCACGCAAACCCGCTTCGGGCGTAACGCTCTTATTGATGTGCTCCGCTTCTTTTTTTACGTCTTCAGGGAAATCGAAAGGTAAGCTATGGCGCGCCATAATGACTTTAATATCCAAGTCCTTATCGCCCGTATAACCGATGACTTCTTCAATTTTCCCTTCGGCCTTGTGCTTTCCTTCGGGCCACTTCGTAATCCGCACGAGGACGCGGGCACCGCTGCGGGCGCCGCCGTCCTGTTCCAAGGGGATGTATATATCCTCTCTGAGCCGTTCATCATCGGGCGTGACAAATCCGGCCGTCTTTTGCCGGTCGTACGTGCCGACGAGCGTCTCGTTGGCTCTTTCATCGACAAAGAGAATTTCGCCTTCCCGTTTCCCCTTGCGCGTGCCCGGCAAAAACCGTACCGTAACGGCATCGTTATTCATGGCACCGCAGCGATTTTCTTCGGCGATATAAATATCTTCTTCTCCGTCAGGTGTAATGACAAAGCCGAAAGATTTCGTATAACCCTTATATATACCTGTTATGTTGGCGGCCTTTTGCGTTTCCTGCCGCTCTTTCGTCGTAAATTTCACTGCATCAAACTTCCTTTTTATCTTCTCGATCCACTATAAATTATGACTGTATTATATCACACATGCCGCCCGTAGCGGACAGTCATCAAAAAACAAAAAACCTGCGGCATAACCGCAGGTCCCCGTACGTATACATCAGAAAGTATGTAATAATCTGCCTAAGAGCATGGCTGTAAGGGCAAAGATGACGGACAGGATAATGGTCAGTTTTGACAACAACGCATCCATCCCTCTGGCACGGCTGCCGAAGAGGTCTTCCGCACCGCCGCCGAAGCCGGCACCCATTCCCTGTGTCTTACTCTTTTGCGCCACAACGACACCGATAAGCAAAACAGATACTATCGTTACGAGAACTTCCAATACGCTAATCACTGTATTCCTCCTTACGGTCCACAATCAACGATATTATTGTACACTCATTTCTTTTTTTCGGCAACAGGCCGTTCCTTTTTCGCTTCGTCATCCCGTGCGGCCAAGTAATGCTCCACCTTTCGCTTAACCCGCTGCAAGGCATTGTCGATGGATTTTTCATGCCGTCCCAGCTGAACGGACATTTCGTGGTACGATTTGCCGTCGAGATAGGCGACGAGCACTTGCCATTCCAAATCACTCAAGACCTCGTTCATCTTGATTTCAATGTCTTCATATGATTCGCGGCTAATGACCAGTTCTTCCGGATTCATCGCTTTCAGCCCCGTCAGGACATCCTGCAGCGTTCTGTCCGAATCGCCGGCATAGACGGGCTTGTTAAAGGATATGTACGAATTGAGAGGAATATGCTTCTGCCTTGTTGCCGTCTTGATGGCCGTAATAATTTGACGGGTAATGCAAAGCTCCGCAAAGGCGCGAAACGAAACATGCCTGCCCGCTTTGAAATCACGCGTAGCCTTATAAAGGCCGATCATCCCTTCCTGCACGATATCCTCTTTATCGGCACCGACGAGAAAATAGGCATGAGCCCGCGCTTTTACGAGGTTGCGGTATTTCTGAATAATATAGTCCGCCGCCGCGCCGTCACCGCCCTGAGCCGCGCCGACAATTTCTTCGTCCGCCATGGCTTTAAAGGACGGGCCCTGTTCATTATTCATATGTATCTCCTATTTGGAACGGCGCAGCTTTTCGAGCTTTTCCCAAACATCCCTGTTGCGCACGTGGTTTGCCACTTCATTGCGATTTCGCGTCTCCAGGCGGCTGTTGTCGTGTCCGTAGCGCTGCGCTTCCCGGTTCATGCGCGCCACGTCTTCCGCAAGCTCCCGCGCCGGCACGCGGCAGGCGCCGCTGCCGAGAATCTGATTCTGCTCCGTCCCGTCCGACGTGGCCACATATATGGAACGTCCGTCACCTTTATGCGCGTAAACAAGCCGTTCAATACAACTGTCCGCCATCTCTTCTTTATCCGTGTAAATAACCGTGCACTCCTTGCCGATTTGCTCTTCTTTCGCCGCCTCGTCGTTGTGCATGGCATCAAAGACAAGGACGAGCTCCACACCTTTGATTTTACCGTACGCCGCCATCATGTCGATAAGCCGCTGCCGTGCGTGTTCCAGCGACCAGTGCGCCAAAGTTTTCAAAGAGTCCCACGCAAAAATGATATTGTATCCGTCTACAAAAAAGAGAGCCTTCATCGCGCTTCTCCCCGCTGCCGCACGATTTCGTACATGAGCAGCGCCGCCGCTACGGAAGCGTTTAAGGAATTGATTTGCCCGAACATGGGAATGCGTACGAGAATATCGCAGTTTTCCCGCACAAGCCGGGATATGCCTCTGCCTTCACTGCCGATGACGAGGACGACGGGCCCGGTCAGGGAACTGTGAAAGTAATCGTTCTCCCCGTCCATGTGAGCACCGATAGTCCAAAATCCCCGTTTCTTTAAGCTCTTTAAGAGGCTCGTCGTATTGCCGACTTGGACGATGGGCATGTATTCAACCGCACCGGCCGACGTCTTGCCCACGGTCTCGTTGACAGGGGCGCTGCGCCGCTTCGGCACGAGTACGGCATGAACGCCGGCGCATTCGGCCGTGCGGATGACGGCGCCCATATTGTGCACGTCCTCTACCCCGTCGAGGAGAACGAGAAAAGGTATTTCCCTCTTTTCCTGTACCCGGACCAGGACGTCGTCCAAGACGGCGAAGGATACGGCCGCCGCAAAGGCGATGACATCCTGATGGCGCGTATCCGGCGCATAACGCTGCATGGCTTCGGGCTTAACAAATTCCAAGGGTACGCCTTTTTCCCGGGCGAGAGCCTTGATTTGCCGCAGGGGCCGTGAATCTTTATCAGCAGTCATATATATTTTTGTCAGCGAGCGTCCGGCTTTCAGCGCTTCGGCCACGCTGTTTCGACCTGCAATAATCGTTGCCATCCGTTTCTACTCCCGGTGATGAAGGGCGCAATATTGTCGCGTCGCCTCACAGACGGCCGTCATAAGCTCCTGTAGGCGCTCCCTCCGTCCGCTCAGGACGAGGTAGCCCACCAAGGCTTCCAAAGCCGTACTTGCCCTGTATTCCGCAACGGACGCGCTCTTCGGCACGGACGAATCCGTGTTGCGGGCACGGCGGCAAAGCGTTTCCTCTTCTTCCGTAAGACATTTTTTTATTTCTTCATACACAAAAGCCTGGGCCCGGGCGGAAACAAATTCCGCCGCCAAAGCGTGGAGGACACGCACATGGGGGATCCCCAGTTTCAAAAGATGCCTGCGCATCATCAGGGCGTAGTATGCGTCGCCGACGAGTGCCAGGTTCAGCGAGTCCGACAAGGCCGCTTTCATGGTAGGAGAAGCTAAAGGAGCGTCCGCCATGAACGCATCATAGGCTGTCTGCTTTACGTGTTGGAACTGCTTGAATTTCACTTTTTCCAGCGCGCCCCCTGCGGTGAATCTTCAATGGTAATGCCGATGGCCGCGAGCTTATCGCGAATAGCATCGGCCAGGGCATACTGCTTTTGAGAGCGGCATTCCTGACGCAGCTCCAGGATTACCTCCATCAGTTCGGCATAGTCTTTATCGCTTGCACTGCCGTTTTTGCCGGTCCAGCGGTCTTCGAGGACACCGAGAATATCGGTCATCATCTTGAAAATCCGCTTTACTTCCGACAATACGGCCGAGTCCGCGGGAACATTGTTCGTCGCCACGTCATTCTTGTAAATGTTGATCTTCTTGGCCAATTCAAACATGGCCGCACTGGCAAGAGCCGTATTGAAGTCGTCACACATGGCTGCTTCATACTCTTCTTTCGCCTGTTCCGCGTCGGCCAAAAGCTGTGCCGATGCGGCCGATTTGCCGCCTGACGGCAGTTCAAGAAGGTAGAGCGTGTTGTCGATAGCCGTGCCGAGCCGTTCGAGGCTGCGCGTCATTTCCGTAAGCCGTTCATCACTGAAGTCCAAGGGGCTTCTGTAATGGTTGGAAATGAGGAAATACCGGAGCGCGTCGGCGCTGTAATGTTCCAATACGTCCTTGACGAGGAAGAAGTTATTCAAAGACTTGCTCATCTTTTCCGAGTCGATCGTAATAAAGCCGTTGTGCACCCAATAATTGACCATCGGGCCGTGGCCGCAGCACGCTTCGGTCTGGGCGATTTCGTTTTCGTGATGCGGAAAAATCAGGTCGCTGCCGCCGCCGTGAAAATCAAAGGGCTCGCCCAGGTATTTAAGGCTCATGGCGGAACATTCGATGTGCCAGCCCGGCCTGCCTTTGCCCCACGGGCTGTCCCAGGACGGTTCACCCGGCTTTGCGGCCTTCCAGAGAGCAAAGTCCATGGGATTTTCCTTGCGGTCGTCCACTTCAATGCGGGCACCGGCCATCATATCGTCCAAGGAACGGTGGCTCAATTTACCGTAATCTTTAAAGCTCGTTACGCGGTAATAAACGTCGCCGTCGAGCTCATAAGCGTGCTTTTTCCGAATCAGCCCCGCAATCATATCGATAATGTCGTCCATGTGCTCCGAAACGAGGGGATACTTGTCGGCACGCTGAACGTACAGCTTGTCCATAACATCAAAATACGACGCAATGTAGCGGTTCGTAATGGTGTCCCACGACACTTCTTCACCGTTGGCCGCGTTAATAATCTTGTCGTCGACATCCGTAAAGTTCTGGATGTGCGTTACTTCATAGCCGAGGTGACGCAAATACCGTTTAATGACATCCCATGTCACGAAGGGCCGCGCGTTGCCCATATGGGAATGGTTATACGGCGTAATGCCGCAAACATACATTTTCACCTGACCCGGCGTAACGGGTTTAAAAACTTCTTTTCTTCTCGTCAACGTATTGTATACTGTAAGTTCTCTCATCGTGTCCTCCCATTTACACGCAAAAAGGGCCGCCATCCCTCTACAGAGACGGTGGCCCGCGGTTCCACTCTGCTTTACGGCAGATGCCGTAATCTTAAGGCCTCTAACGGCGGCAGCCGGGCCGGGGTACTTCAGTTCACCCGACCTGCTCGCAAAGGCAGCTTCATCGTTTTGCCGTCTGAAAAAGCTCTCAGCAACCGCTCTTTCTCTCTGTAGCGCTCGACGACGAACATATTTCGGTCATCGCAGTTACTATTCTGTCTGAAGAGACAATTTTATAATATACTATAGTATATGACAGTTTCGCGCCTGTCAAGACGGAACTATTGCAAGAGGCCGCTTTTTTGCAGGCGCGCCATTACCTTTTTCCGTCCCATCAGGGCAATGATTACGTTCAAATCCGGCCCGTGCATAACACCTGTCAGGGCCACGCGAATCGGCATGTATACGAACTTGCCTTTTACGCCGAGTCCCTTTTGCACCTTTTTGAAGAGGGGCTGTACTGTGTCGGCCGTCACCTCCGGAAGGGCCTCAAGTTCCTGCACGAACGCGGACAATACTGCCGGCGCCGTTTCTTCCTGGAGGACTGCCGCCGTTTCTTCATTTTCCGGCGCGTAATCGTCCGTAAAGAAAATTTTCGCCGCTTCCACGACCTGCGCGCCGTACTGAATGTGTTCACGTAAAGCCCAAACCATGTCCCTCGCCCAGGTGAGTGTTGCCGCGTCGGCATCTTTTGCAATCCGGCCGGCCTGCTGCAGATGCGGCAGGCATACTTCAAAAAGCCGGTCCGCGTCGAGCTGTTTCATGTATTGGAAGTTAATCCAGTTGAGCTTTTCAATGTCGAAGACGGCCGGATTTTTTGCAACCCGTTCAAGTGTGAACCGGCTGCAAATTTCATCGTGCGAAAGAATTTCTTCATCTCCCTCCGGGGTCCAGCCGAGGAGCGCCAGAAAGTTAAAGAGCGCTTCGGGCAAATACCCCATATCCCGATACTGCTGCACCGATGTGGCGCCGTGACGTTTACTCATCTTCTTCCTGTCCGCACCGAGTATGAGCGACACGTGGGCGAACCGCGGCGGTTCAAAGCCGAGAGCCCGGTAGATGACGAGCTGGCGCGGCGTGTTGGAAAGGTGTTCTTCCGCACGAATAACGTGCGTAATCTTCATAAGGGCGTCGTCAAGAACGACGCAGTAGTTGTACACGGGCACGCCGTCCGACTTGACGATGACAAAGTCGCCGATCTTGGCCGCTTCAAAAGGAACCTTGCCGCGAACGATATCATCCACTTCGACCAAGCCTTCCTTCGGTGCTCTGATACGTACGACATGAGGACGGCCCTCCTTTAAATATTCTTCCACCCTGTCATGCGAAAGACAGCTGCACTTGCCGCTGTACACGGGTGTTTCACCGTCAGCCAGCTGCTTTTCCTTTTCCGCTTCCAGTTCTTCCGGCGTGCAGAAGCAGTAGTACGCCTTGTCTTCGGCAATGAGCTTTTCCGTATATTTTTTGTACAGGTCGAGACGTTCCATTTGACGGTACGGACCGTAGTCACCGCCCACGTCAATGCCTTCATCCCAGTTGATGCCCAACCAGCGCAGAGCTGCTTTAATATTTATTTCCGATTCGGCCGTAGAGCGCTTCAAATCCGTATCTTCCACACGCACGACGAAGGTTCCCCCTTCGTGCCTGGCAAGAAGATAATTGAACAGAGCCGAACGGGCCCCGCCGATATGAAAAGGACCGGTCGGACTGGGCGCAAAACGTACGCGAACTCTTTCAGACATAACTAAACGCCTCCTACAACGCATTGTATTTCAAAATCATAGCAGCCGCCTGGGCGGCCATCCCCTCTTCTCTGCCGACGAAGCCCAGGTCTTCCGACGTCGTCGCCTTGACGGATACATCGGCCGTGCCGATTTCCAGAACCGAGGCTATATTTTGTATCATTTCGGGAACATAAGGTTTGATCTTCGGCCGCTGGGCCAGAAGTGTCGCATCCACGTTGATAATGCGGCAGCCGTTCTCGACGAGAAGCTGCTTCACTTTACGGAGCAAATGCAGGCTGGAAATCCCCTTAAACGCCTTGTCCGTATCGGGAAAATACGTGCCTATATCCTTCAGGCCCGCCGCCCCCAGGAGAGCGTCCATGACGGCATGAACGAGGACGTCCGCATCGGAATGACCGTCAAGCCCTTTCTCGAAGGGAATTGCCACGCCGCCCAAGACAAGGCGCCTGCCTTCTTTCAGGCGGTGGACGTCATAACCGCTGCCGACGCAGTACTTCGTAGGCCCGTTCAAGTAAAATTCCAGGACCGGAATATCGTCCGGCGTCGTCACCTTGCGGTTACGTTCGTCTCCTTTGAGAACGACGATATCTTCGCCGAGAGCCTCGACGAGGGCGGCATCATCCGTCGCCTCTATATCGTTGTCTTTAGCGTATTTATATGCTGCCAGCAAGGTTTTTCGCCGAAAGATTTGGGGTGTCTGCACGGCGATAAGACGACTCCGCTCCAGTGTTTTCAGCTGCTCCGGCCCGTAGTGCTCCTCCGTCCCGCACAGCTTTACCGTGTCTTTGACGGGTACGGCGTAAATGGCGGCTACGGCCTTTTCCATGACGGCCGCGGCATTATCGTACCATTCCGGCCCCGCCCAGGGCCGCGAACCGTCGTGAACCATGACGACGTCACAGTCGCCTGCCGTCTCCATGAGGCCGTTATATACAGACTCGCCCCGCTCGGCACCGCCTAAGGCGAACTTGACCGGCACGGCCGGGTGCAGAGAAAAAACGAGTTGCTCCGCCTCTCGCCGGTCCCGCTCCGAGATGACCAGGATTACTTCATTTACCTTTCGCGCCGCGAAGACGCGGGACAGTGTGTGTTCCAATACGGGTTTACCGCAAAGAGGATAAAACAGCTTATTTCGTTCATAACCAAACCGCCGACCGGAGCCGGCGGCTACGACAATAACGGATACGTTCAAAAAATCCACCTGTTTCTTATTCAGATACTTTAACAAAAATCATACGCCCTGCAGAGGTCTGCAAGACCGACGTAACCGTGACGGGGATATTCATACCGATGTACTTTTCCCCGTTTTCCACGACGATCATCGTGCCGTCGTCAAGATAGGCGACGCCCTGATTTTCTTCTTTACCGGCCTTGACGACGAGAACGTTCATCTCTTCGCCGGGAACGCGCGCCGGCTTCAACGCATTGGCCAGATCGTTGATATTGAGAACAACGACGCCCTGAAGTTCCGCAACCTTATTAAGATTATAATCGTTTGTAATGACCTTGGCATTGAGCTTTTTGCCCAGGCGCACCAGTTTGGAATCAACGCCCTGAACATCGTCGAAATCGTCGTTAATGACATCAACCTGCACATGCCGGTCCTCCTGCATGCGCTTTAAAATATCAAGTCCGCGCCGGCCCTTCGTACGCTTCAGCAGATCTGCCGAATCGGCAATCAGCTGTAATTCTTCAAGGACGAAGACAGGGACGAGCAAGGGGCCTTCCAAAAATCCCGTCGCGCACAGTTCCGCAATACGTCCGTCAATAATCGTACTCGTGTCGAGGAGTTTGCCGGCCCCCGCACCGCCCGGTTTTGTACTCTTCTCTTTACTCTGCTTACTTACGCGCAAGGTGGAAATAAGAGTGGAAACTTCCGTCTTTTTGCGAACGGCGATACTCATACCGGCGTAACCGAAGACGAGGTTGAATACAATCGGCCCGTACGCGCCGATAATGGGAAGCCGGGAAAAAGCAAATCCGATTAAATTAGCAATAATAAGTCCAATAAGCAACCCTACAGTCCCGGCGAGCAGATCCTGTCCGGACAAACCGCTCAAGCTGTATTCAATGCGATGAATAGCCGCCCAAATGAGGCGCAAAATAAAATGTGACAAAATGTACCCAGTCACGGCACCGATAACCGCACCGACCGCGTAAGCGATAACCGTGAGCACGGTCAGGCCGAGTATACCGCCCGACGCGGCTTCACCTTCCAGTTCGGCACTGAAGAAAGGTGTCGTCAAAAGTTCGTCCGCAAGAACGACAAAAATAAGGGCCACGACGAGGACGATGAGCCATCGCATGAGATTATCGGCCAGCTTGTGCACCTTGGCACGGCGCGCTTTTCCTGCATCACGTTCATTGGCGGGCGACATGTTTTGTGTTGTCATATTCGTTCACCTCCCATATACGACCGGGAAACTGATTAATTATATCATGTATAACCGGACATGAACAGAAAAAAACTTAAATCACTCCTCTTTAAACGCCGCACGAAGCGCTTCGCCGAGATTCTTGACGTAAACAACGTCATACGTATGCCTGCCCATGTCGTCCTTATTGCCCCGCGGCAGAATAAAACGTGTAAAGCCGAGCTTGGCCGCTTCCTGTACACGCCGCCTGACATGGGGCACGCGGCGGATGTCACCTGTAAGACCGATTTCACCCATAAGGGCCGTGTTTTTGTCCACGACGACATCGCGCAGGGACGAGACGATCGCCAAGGCTACGGGCAAATCGGCGGCAGGCTCATTCAGCTTCAATCCGCCCGCAATATTGATATACACGTCCTGTGTCGACAGATTCAGGCCGACACGTTTTTCAAGAACCGCCAGAAGGAGGATAAGGCGGTTATAGTCCATACCGACAACAGTACGCCGCGGCACGGCAAAAACGGAACGCGACGTGAGGGCCTGCACTTCTCCCAGGAGCGGACGCAAACCGTCCATGACGGCCGCCACGGCGGATCCGGCTTCGCCTGCGGACCGTTCCGCCAGGAGCAGAGCCGACGGATTTAAAAGTTCTTTGAGGCCCGTTTCGGACATGGTAAAAATACCGGCTTCGTTCGTCGAGCCGAAACGGTTTTTCATGCTGCGCAGAATACGGAACTGATACTGCCGCTCCCCTTCCAGATAGAGAACGACGTCGACGAGGTGTTCCATGAGGCGCGGACCGGCGATGGCGCCGTCTTTCGTAACATGGCCGATGACGACGACAGGCATGCCCGTCGACTTGGTAAAGTTCATGAGTTTGTTCGTTCCTTCGCGAATCTGCCCCTGACTGCCCGGCGCGCCGTCACAGTCGCTCGTATACATAGTCTGGATAGAATCGACAATGAGAAGGCCCGCTTTTTCATTTTCCGCCGTCTTCAAGACCGCATCCAAATACGTGTCGGCCTGAATAAGAAGTTCCGGTGCGTCTATACCCAGGCGCCGGGCACGCAGCTTAATCTGTCCGGCCGACTCTTCCCCTGTCGCGTAAAGGACCGTTCCGGCCGCCCCGCAAACGGCTGAAGCCAGCTGCAGAACAAACGTCGACTTGCCGATGCCCGGATCGCCGCTCAAGAGAATGAGAGCACCCGGCACGATACCGCCGCCCAAGACGGCGTCGAGCTCGCCGATACCCGTGACGAGGCGGGCCGTCTCTTCCGATTTAATATCCTTAAGCGCTGCCGGCGATTTCCCGGCCCGGCGCACGACTGAACGGGCCGCGGCCGGGGCGGGCGGCGCCTCTATTTCTTCGTGCAGTGTATTCCACTGACCGCACTGCGGACAGCGCCCCAGCCATTTGGCGGAAACGCTGCCGCACTCCGTGCAGACATAGCGGCTTTTTATCTTTGCCATCCCTTCTCCTTATGTGACATCAATAACGGTAAAGGTCAAATTCTTGCCGTCCGTGCTGTCGGCGCGGACAGTCTGTCCTTCCGTCAGGCTGCCGGCAAGAAGCAGCTCGGAAACGGGATCTTCCACCTGCTTTTGAACGGCTCTGCGCAGAGGCCTCGCACCGTAAGCGAAGTCCGTGCCCTCGCCGACGAGAACGTCCACGGCGGCAGCCGTCTTTTCAAAGTGAATGCCCTTTTCTTCCAGCCGCTTTTCAAGGTCCGTCAACATGATGCCCACAATATGCCGCAAGTCCGCCTTTTCCAAAGGCTTGAAGACGAGCATTTCATCCAGCCGATTAATAAACTCGGGTTTAAAGAAGCGCCGCACGTCGGCGAGGATTTCCTTTTTCGCCCCTTCAAAAGCGGCCATGCCTGCCGGTTCTCTGCCGGTGCCGAAACCCATGGTCGGCGTTTCCGGCCGCAAGTGAGACGCGCCAAGGTTACTCGTCATGATGATGACCGTATTTCGGAAATCCACGCTGCGGCCCTTGGAGTCGGTCAGTTTGCCGTCGTCCAGGACCTGCAGGAGAAGGTTGAAGAAATCGCCGCTCGCCTTTTCCACTTCATCAAAAAGGATGACGCTGTACGGCTTTTCCCGCACCTTATCCGTAAGTTCGCCCCCTTCTTCATGGCCCACATAGCCGGGAGGAGAACCGATGAGACGGGAAACATTGTGGCGCTCCATGAACTCGCTCATGTCGATACGAATAAGGGCGTCGTCGCTGCCGAAGAGCTGCTTTGCCAGCGCGCGGGCCAACTCGGTCTTGCCTACGCCGCTCGGTCCGAGGAAGAGGAAGGAGCCGACAGGGCGGCGTTCATCTTTAAGACCAGCCCGGGCGCGGCGTATAGCCTTGGAAACGGCCGCAACCGCTTCGTCCTGGCTGATGACGCGTTTGTGCAGGTCTTCTTCCAAATGCAGCAGCCGATGCGCTTCCGTTTCCGTAAGCTGCCGCACGGGTACCCCCGTCCAGACGGACACGACATCGGCTACGTCGGCCGCGGTAACAACAGGCGCCGTTTCTTCTGTCGCCTTTTTGCCGCCGCGCAGATGCCGGAGCTTTTCTTCAAGAATCTTGCACTTGTCGCGCAGGGCTGCGCAGGCTTCAAAATCTTCCGCCGCGAGAAGTGCCTTCTTCTCTTTCGCAAGCTGTGCCAATTCCCGTTCCAAACTCTTTATTTCCGTTGTCGGCGCAGTGGCGCAAATGCGTACCTTCGCGGCCGCTTCGTCAATGACGTCTATCGCCTTGTCGGGTAAAAAGCGGTCCGAAATATACCGTGCCGACAGGAATACGGCTTCGACAACGGCCTCGTCTTCGAGACGGACGTGATGAAATTCTTCGTACCGCTCCTTCAGGCCCGTCAAAATCTGTACGGCTTCTTCCCGTGACGGTTCCTCCACGCGAATAGGCTGAAACCGCCGTGCCAAGGCCGAATCCTTTTCAAGGTATTTCTTGTATTCTTCCGTCGTCGTCGCGCCGATACATTGTAACTCGCCGCGCGCCAACGCGGGCTTTAATATATCGGCCGCATCCATCGCCCCGTCTGCCGAACCTGCGCCGATGAGCTGGTGCAGTTCATCAATAAAAAGGATGACGGAACGGTCGTTTTTCACCGTATCTACAAGACGTTTAATACGTTCTTCAAACTCGCCGCGGAACTTCGTACCCGCAACAAGGCTTGCCAAATTAAGAGAAAAGACCTTTTTGTCCGCCAAAATATAGGGCACTTCGCCATCGACAATTCGCTGCGCCAATCCTTCGGCAATGGCCGTCTTACCGACACCGGGCTGCCCCAGGAGAACAGGATTGTTCTTTGTGCGGCGGCAAAGGATTTGAATAACCCGTTCAATTTCTTTAGCCCTGCCGATGACCGGATCGATTTTTCCCTTGCGTGCTTCTTCATTTAAATCCCTGCCGTAAGCGGACAAGCCGTCGTCCTCAAGGGGTTCTTCATTGACCGCCGTTTCCGCCCCGTCATCCTGTCCTTCATCATGTCGCGACGAAGAGGACATGCCCTGCTCGAAAGCGTAAATCCGTTCGGCAATTTCCTGCGGCGCAATATCCATGCTTTCCAAAATTTGCGCCGCCATGCTGTCATCTTTCTGCAAGAGGCCGAGCAATATATGCTCCGTCCCTACATAGGACTGTTTGAGGCGTTTCGATTCTTCAACGGCGAACTCCATAGCCTCTTTCATGCCCGTCGTCAGGACGAGATGTGCGTTCGGCGTCATCCCGAGACCGACAATATTCTCTACGGCACGAGTCACGTTTGTGGGCGTCAGGCCCATATCTCTGAGCATCTGCCCGGCCGTCCCTTCTTCGTTGAGCACGAGGCCCAAGAGTATATGTTCCGTCCCCACGTAATTATGAGCCAACCGCTGTGCCGCATTGCGCGCATAGCGGAGAACTTTTTTAGAATCATCAGTAAACCGATTATACATGCACATCCCCTCCTTACAGGTTATATACATTCTTACAAAAGGTATTCGCGAAGTGTATGCTGCAATATACGCGCCCGCACTTTTTCTTCCGTGTCGAGAACGCCTCCGCCGGCAGCATGAATATAGGCGGGCTCACTGACGCTCATCAACGCCGCATAAGCATGAGTCCTCAGCGAAAGATATCCCAGCGCAGCGGCCAGCTGTACGTCGCTTAGGAGCGACAGAGCCTCTTCATAATCGACGAGCCAGGCCTGTGAAAGAAGGCCGTAACTGCGCATTAAGCGATCGTGCAGCGTATCGGGCTCGTTTTTCAGTAAAAGTGTCCGGCACTCCCGTTCTTCTTTTACAACATGCGTGACAATTTCTTCCAAACGACTGATAATATCTTTTTCCGTTACGCCGAGCGTAACTTGATTGCTAATTTGAAAAATATTGCCTACATACATATTGCGGCTGCTGTACAGACCGCCGAAGACAAAGCCGAATTTTGTAATATCCTGCGTAATCCGCCGCAATCGATTCATGGCGGCCAGAGCCGGCAAATGAAGCGTTACACCGGCGGAAAAGCCGGTCCCCGTCAGGGACGGAACGGACGTAAGGTAACCGAAGTCTTCATGAAAAGCAAAATCCAGTTTTTCTTCCAACGCATCATCTATACGAAAAGCATCATAAGCAGCCTTATGAAGAGCAAATCCGTTTCCGACCGTTCTGATGACAAGATGATCCGCCCCGTTCACCATAAGTGCTGCCGCACCGTCCTCGCGAATCGCCAGTCCTCTGTTTTCAGGCTCATCCACAAAGGCACCTGAAATAAACCGCTTTGCCGCGGCAAGCTCCCTTTCCGTCCTCGTTAAATTTTCAAGAGCCGTATATTCAAAGCCGCAACGGCAGGCTGCATCAAGCTGCGGCAAGGACTTACTTACCTCTGCCGTAACGGCCTGCAGCTCTTCCGCAGACGCGCGGGCAGGAAAAAGATGCTGTTTGATGTTGCGCGCCAAGCGCACGCGGCTGTCCAGAACTATATCACCGTCCATGGTCGGATCATGCTGCCACGGCAGGAGAACGGCCCCGACCATTTCCTTAATCACGGCTGCCCTCCCCGTCCTTTTGAAGACGCTGCCGTTCAAGCACCTTAATTTCATCGCGCACCTTAGCGGCTTCTTCATACGCTTCCCGGTCCACGAGCTTTTGCAGATGCTGCTTCAACCGCTTAATGTGCGTAGCCGTACGAAAAACGCCGCTGCCCCGTTCGGGTACCTTGCCGACATGACGGGCATGACCGTGAATACGGCGCATGAGCGGCTCAATTTCTTCGGCAAAGGCATCATAGCAGAAGGGACAGCCGAACCTGCCGTCACGGGCAAACTCGCTGTACGTCATACCGCAACGGCTGCACTGCGGTTCATCTATAGGTTCGCCGGTGTAACCGGGATAAATCATTTTACGAAAAAAATCGTTATCCATATTGTTCATTTCACGGTCTCCGCCCAAAGCCCCCTGCTTATTGGCGCAGGCTGCGCAAAGATGCAGTTCCGTACGTTTACCGTTTTCTATCTTTGTAATGTGTACGACCGCATCCTCGCGTTTACACATTTGACATAACATAAGACTTCTCCTTTCACATATTCGGGCGCAGGTTGAGACTCTTTAAAATGCGCGTAATGACGGCAATGCGCTTCGGCTCATCGTCGATTTCCGCAAAGAGCGCACGAAACGTATGGTGCAGCATAATGGCTTCCCCGTTGGTAACCGCCTTGTGTTTCAACAAACTGAAAAGGAGACCGTCCAAATCGTCCAGAGAGATACTGACGGCAGGACGTCGCTCGGACAGCATGACAGGCATGCGGTCCGCTTTCTTCTTGCGGGCAATCCGCACGATGCGCACAAAGCCGCCGGAACCGCGGCGCGATTCGACAATAAACCCCTTGTCATTGGAAAAACGCGTGCTCAGGACATAGCTGATTTGCGACGGTGCGCAATCAAGCTCGTCCGCCAATTCGTTGCGGCGCAAGACGATATTTTCTTCCTCTTCCGCAAGGAGTTTGTGAAGAATAAATTTTTCTATTTTATCAGCGAGAATGCTCATAGTATCACCTCATGAAAAGATAAAAATGACGGGTCGAAACATGAAATTTTGACTTTATGTCTTATTATATTAGACTTTTTGACTTTTTGCAAGAAAAGGCGCGATTCACGTTCCCTGAAAAAGGTTGACAGGCCAAAAAACTTACTCCTATAATATATGTACTGTTTTAATTTTGATTCGGGAGGCAGTTATGCTCAGTACATCCTATTTTTGGAACCTGTCGCGCCTTATTTATAAACACCGTAATATCAGAGAAGATAAACGGGCCTTCGTTTTCTTCTGCAAAGCCGTGACCAATAAACCGCTGTTCCGGGAATTATATGATTTTTTGGATGCCTGCAAGCCCATGAAGGGGTTTCTCACCGAAAAGGACCGCGACTTCCACGAAGTGATGACGCGCGTTTTTCTCTTTAAAAACTCGACCATGCGCAATCGCCTCGATGCATTGGAGCACCACTTTACTATTCTCCGCGCCATGTTTACGGATGAGGTTATTCACAACCTTTACTGGGGCACGGACTATACGCTGTGGAAATCGCCTGACGCCGACCTGCCCTTGGAGTGCAACCTCCGCTTCGATACGGGCCAGCGCAAAGAAGGCTTTCTCTCCCTCTACCTCTATTATACCGGACAAATGATGTATCACTTCAACTTCCGCTTCGACTACAATGCGGAGGGGATGCCGTCCGTCTATGTCGGCACCCTGCAAGGCTCCAAGGAAGGGCTGGAGCAGACGAAAGTCTTAACGAAAAAACTCTTCGGTTACAGGCCGAAAAACTTTATACTCTACTTGCTGCGCATCTTCACACAGACCTTGGGAATCAAAAATCTTTACGTCATTACGGACGAAGGCTTCTACACGAACAGCCACCTTCTGCGCGGCAACCGCTCCAAGAAGACGGAATTTAATACCTTCTGGCTCGAAGAAGGCGCGACGAAAGCACCGGGCGAGAAACACTTCTTCGCCCTGCCCATCGAAGAAAGACGCCGCAAATACGGCGAAATCAAATCACAGAAGAGAAACCTCTTCCGCAAGCGCTACCTTCTCATGGACACGATCGTACCGCCTTACATGGACGCAATCCGGACACTGTACCGCCCGGAATTTGCACCCGTACCGTCGGCTGTCGACGAAGCGGCCATTACGGACAAGCCGGCAGACTACGACCCCATCGAAGCGCCGCAGAACTGAAATATATGACAACCCCGCTTAATCCGACAAAAGCCGAATCAAGCGGGGTTAATTTGTATATAAATTTATACCGATTTTCTTAACTTTCCGTAGGGCTGCAAGTATGCTTCAGCTACGGTACCTGCAACGCTCCTCGCCTCATCCGATATACCGTCCTTCAAACAGATATGCTCCTTCAAAATGTGCGCAATTTCATGAAAGAGGCTGAAGCGAAATTTATCTAAATCATCTGTGCCGCTCCTTGTAATCCCTACTATAATTTTATCCGTATTGCGATCGTAAAAGGTTATGCCGTGTAAAAAAGAGTTCTTCAAGGCCGGCAAAAGCACCAGCGCTATACCACAAGACCTGAGCATATCCGACAACGGTTCCTCAAAATCTCCCGTTTCGCCACTCGTTATATTGCGTATTTCCTCTATTTTACCTGCCAAATTATTGGCGGAAAAAGACTTGACTTCTATATTTTTTGCCTTAATTTTTGCATATTGTGCCAAAGCCCGCATAATATACGCATTTTTTTTCGTCACGGGCAAATTTCGACATACAGAAGGCATCAATCCCTTATTGTTAAGAAGCTTTAAATCACTGACCTCAAAAAATTTACATAAATTAATGTATTTTTCCAATCGGTTATCAGTGCTCGGAACCATACCCCATTGAGCCATTTCACTATATGGATACTTACTTACCAGCTTCTTTTGCTCAGCCCATTCATTTTCCCGCTTTACTCGAATTAGCTTCTCCTGATAAACAGCTTCCAGCTTATTCCAAAATCCGGCCGGTATCCCCAAGACCAACTCCAGCCTTCCGGCCATGTCAGGTGTTAAATGAACATCCCCGTTAACAAGCTTGCTGATATGTTTTTCAGACATTCCCATCCGCCCGGCAAATTCCTTTTGTGTCATGCCGCGGTCTTTAAGCTGTTCCCTAATCGTAGCACCCGGTGGTGTAGCAATATAAGTTTTACTCTCCAACATAATTTTCACTCCCTTTGCTTTACCGGTGATAATCGATAATTTCCTGTATCCGGGCGATTTGTATTTCCTGCCCTATTTTAATAAAAACTAACCGGTACGGATGAACTAAATCCATTGCATATTGACCGGCCCTATTTCCCGTTAATAAATGACATCGCCCGATGTGTCCTTGAACCAAAATTTCAACTGTGTCAGCTGCTTTAATTACATCAATCCGCTGATGAATTTTCCGGGCCATTTCATCGCCATATTCCTTACGAGCAACATTTGCATCTGTACACACTTTACACAACTTTTTACTCCTATATAGGATTTCCAACGCCGCACCTCATTTACCTGTAAGGTTAATATTATTTTATGTCAAACTGCGAAATAAATCAACTATTTTATTTACCTTATAGGTTAATTCAAATTATCCAGTTCTTTAAAATACTTGGCAAGTGTGTTATAGTCTAAACATTTTTATCTTATAGAACGGCCGTTACATTTCTGTTTCCATAGGATATCCGACCTGGCGAACAGAAAAAGGCAAATGCTTCGTAAAGGGGCCGTTGAACCGCCGTTCATATTCAGCTTCATAGGCATCCGGATACTTATAATACAGCTCGGTTAATCCTTGATATGTCATAAGGCTCCTCCAAATAGTAATAATCGTTGTTTATTATAATAAAAAAATAGTGAAATCCTATTATATTGCAAATCAGATTGGCAGCCCCATTCCCTAAATAATAGTACTGCCAATCCCATTATATTCCTCGTTTATACAGAAAAAGAGATTGCCTAAATCAAGCCAGTGGCGTAAACCCAACTTGTTCTTCCTTCAACGATTTTTTAATATATACCTGACCAACCTATATTTAAAAATCACATATAGCAAGCAGCCATGTTACTCAAAATAGAATAACATGACTGCTTGGTTAGGCGTGGTCTAAAACCACTTATAAAAATTTTAATTCGAGGCTAAACTTCTTTGTCTTTTTATTATATAAATCGTTTATAGGATTGTCAATAATATTCTACATGTCATACAAACGCATTAATTCATCTTTTATAAGCTGCATTTTTACCCTTGAAAGCCGAATTCCATATAGTATTCCACATTTATTTTTAGGATCTTCAATGCGCATTTTACTAATGGTGCGAATCTGATTAACTATAGCAACGCTTCCTGTTTTTACTTGTAACTATTTTGTAACTGCTCTTTATATGCCGGATCCTTTAAATTCATATGAGCTAGTCTCCTTATATATAAAAAACCATCTTGGTGAGCCGGTCTTCCAACCTGTAGCTAAGGTATTAATGCCGCACAGAGCGGAACTCCTCGCTATATGTCCTTCAGTTCTTCTATAATATGCTCGTTAATCTCCGTCTTTTTCAGCTTTTTTATCGCTTTTTTCAGGGCCGGGGACAACATGCCGCCTTGTTCCCGCCAGCTTTTAACGACATTAAGCGCCATATGCCTGTTATTGACAACCGGGGACTGCAGCGCGCAAATAACGAGTTTCTCACCTAAGCCGTCATAACCGTGCAAATGTTGTAACACCTGCGACAGGATTAAAAACGATTTTGACAGTTCATGGCCGAAAGCGAATAACTCGTCCGGCCCTGTCGCAATTTCATACAAAGGCAGAGCCTTTTCATAAAGGCCGATGAGCCGTTCATTTATCTGCCTGTCATCACCCAAAGCATATTCCAGCACGTGTATATTCTCCAAAGGATCACGTTCGATACAATTAACAGCTGCCTGCCGACATTCCATATTCATGGCGGCTGCCAAGTAAAATCCCCGGCCCGTTTTAAATGCCGCCTCTACTGTATCCCTGCATTCGGGCGTAACCAAAATATCACCGCACATCTGCTTTATCCGGTATTGAGCCGGACTTTCCTCCCATGGGTGAACATACTGCAATATATGTAATACCAGCTCAAAATGCTCTACGGTTCTCGTATGCTTTACCATTTCCCGGAGAAAGGCTTCCAAAATAACGTCTTTATCTTCTAGATCCGACAGCCCCGGTGCCTCATCTTCTAAAAGTAAGGTACCTATAATTTCACCTACGCCTTTATACTCATCTTCCGGCAGTGAACCGCGTTGCAGCAAGTCTGCCAAATCGACGGTCTTGGCAATTCGCAGAGCCGGATATTCCTGCTCCCAATTACAACGGTACCCCTCCGTCAGCAGCCACCGCTTTATTTCTTCCGTTTCCGGTTCCAACCATTCAAGCGCCAGGACACGGCCCCAACCGAATACATGCTTGACCATTTCAAAAATCAACTCGTTCTCATTAGGCCAATCCTGTACGGCAAATACACAAAACAGAGTAAACTCATCACACCTTGCCAAATCTTGTATACAGGCAGCCAGCTCGTCTATACCGCCTAAGTCACAAGCTCCCAATAGAGCCAGTGAAAATTTAATTACTTCCACATTCCGCGAAAAAGTAATCATATTGGCCGCAAAAGACGCTAAATTATTGACATCCAGCTCTTCTTCGTGCTCTATCAACCACTCAGAAATATCGTCAATAATAGATAACATGTTGGCATTCCGCATATCAAAGAAATATGAATTAAGCCCGTCTATAGCCGCTTCATAATCAGCTTGCGAAATCAGTCTGAGTACTTCATATATCGGTTCCGGATCCTGTTCATCAGGGGCTACGTGATATGTTATGGTGCCGTCCCAAAAACCGTCAACAAAAGAAATACCGTGCCTGCCGCTTTCATAGACCGCATTGATGCTGAAATCAGGCGGCAACGTGCCGTCGTCTTGAATATGCGCTCTAATATAATCCAGTATGGGCGGAGCTATATTTTGTACCGCTTCAGCCTCTTCCTTCTCCAAGTCTTCCGTAATATCCGTCCAGCTGCTGAGATTCGGAAGCCGCCCTTCCAGCAAATATGCTTCAACCCACCCCTTCACTTTATCCAAATCATCCGTAGTAATTGCGTATTGGCGGAACCCATCATCGTCATATTCAAGGCGCATTTCCGCATCATAGGACTTAATGACATTGCCGTCCTCATCCCGCCTGCAGCACGTGCCTACCAGCAGATACACACTGTTGTCAATGGGCTCCGTCGGCTCCAGCACTATATAATTCCACTTATTAAAATCAAAAGCATCCAAGGCCTTGCATATATCCTTTACGCTCGGATTCTGGATCCGTGTTTCTCCTTTGCCTTCCATATTGGTTATTAACGTAAAAGAAACAACATTTCTCATTTCGCCACCGCCTTTGGTAGTATTATTTGGAACTGACCGCTATAACCTCTTTTGATTATTTTAATAGCCAACTCCTATTTCACAAAAAGCGAATATCGCTTCTATTAACAAAGCGAACGCATCGATATAATACATAGCCCTCCGTCACCATCATAGCGAAAGCAGCCCCTTCCGCTTCAAACAAATATAAAAGAGGAAATACAATGACCAGATTGACCACCGCCGATTGTGTCAATATAGTACTGAACTGTTTTTGATACCCGAAAGAAATCATGCCGAATAAGCCGTAAACATTGCTGGCTATAACGATAAGCGGTAAAAAGGATAAAATACGCAATATAGTAACAGCTTCCTTATAACCGGGCCCCAGAATATAATATACGATGACATCCGCAAATATACAGATTAATACACACAACGCTGCCGTGAAGGAAATAAGTACAATAAAAGCTTTATGCAAAACGGTAAGCGCATACTCTTTCGATTCCTTCGCCGTCTTCATAATAAACGGATACAGTCCGTCTACAATCGGGCTCAAGCCGCCCCTGAAAGCATCAATGATGCGATTAGCAGCGCTATACAAACCGACAATATATGCGGATGTCACCAAGCCTAATAGCACAGTTGTAGACACAGTATAAACATTAATGGCAACCATGGTGCCGAAGTACGGCACACTATCGACAATTGCAGCCTTTATATGACGGAAGCGGACAGGCATACAAATATCCGGATATTCCTTAAAAATAATCCACCAGGAAAATACTGCCGCCACCAAATTACCGACAGATTGGAACAGACCGGCCGTTACAATATCTTCCGGACCGGCAACAAATAAAAAAATACCGCTGACGGATACTATCTTGCCGATAGTACTGACTATAGTGATATACCGCATTTTCTGAATACCCTGAAAGAACCAAACGGGAAATAAGGCGGTGCCTACTACATTGGCATATACAGCAACGTATAAGAGAATGGGTTCAGAAGACCAATAGGCGAGTCCTAATAAAAAAATACCGAACATAACGGTCAACACCAATAAAATCAGTAATTTAGCAGCCATAATGGAACTGAAGTAAAATCCTCTCTTCAGCCCCCGATCATGTCGGGCAATACTCTTCGGAGCACTCAGATCAAAACCGAAATTAGAAACCAGCAAAAAATATTGCGTAACACCTGTGACAAAAGCTAATTGCCCGAATCCGTCGACGTGCAAAACGCGGACTAAGTAGGGGAAGGTAATGAAGCTTAATAAGTATTGGACACCTTTAACAGTTAATAAGGCGCTTATATTTTTCGCCAGTTCTCGATTTATTCGCATCACTTCGCCTACTTTTGTTTTATTTTCAGCCGTGCAATATTGGCTTCAGCCATAAGTCGGAGCAAGATATTGGAACTTAACAGTCTATGCATAAACCCTGCCAACCACACGCAATCCCGCATGTCTCTCAGCAATTGTGCGGGATGTTTAATATATTCAAGTCTATCAGTCGTCGGTAACATGGGTACAAACTCTTCCACAAAAAAAGGATAATCTCCCCAATAGGTTACATCTTCATCTGTAGGATGCAGTATAAAAAAAATCAAATTGGCAAGCACCGCTTCTGCATCAAATTTGCCGTAGTGATTCAGTCCATCTTCAGCTAAACGGCAAAAATCAATAGCACCACTGTGCAGCTGCGCCAATCGTTGCCTGTATTGTTCAGGCTGTTCCGCATATTCATAATCCGCAAGCACAGGCACAACCTTATTATTTTTCTTTACATATGCACGTACAGTTCCGTGCGGCGCAGTAAAAAATACTTCCAAAAACATATATCCAAGTCGCATTACCGTTTGCAACTCATAATTGCAACTAACATCAATAAAGGACTGTTTTGTGTGAAGATCGCTTTGTAGATATAACGGCTTCCATTGAATATCTAAGCCGTTTAACCTACTAAATTGCACCAATGCTTCGAAAATAGTACCGGCGCCTAAATCTACGACACCTGTTCGACCGTTAATATTATAAGACAATATGTAATCTTTTAATAACTGCCCCTGCTCTATGGAATTTTCAATCACATCATCTCGAATGTGTTCAAACAACTTCTGTACGCGAGGATCTGTAATAAAATCATCTTTGCTGAAAAGTTCGTTATTCTTAATTCCGACGGCCTGCACTGTATCTGTCTGTTGTGAAATACCCAATTTATCAAAAAGAATGTAAATAGGCATTTTCTTCGGCCATGATTTATAGAGCTGCAAAATCTCTGAAAGCCCCGTTTGATATTGAATCATAGGTATTACAACAGAACGGCGTGACATGTAAAAATAATCAGTTTGGCCCAGTTCTGAATTGCCTTCACACAATTTTTGCAATACATAGCCGTCGCGAGCCAAAAATAAAATCCGATCCAGCTGCAGTTTTCGACACTTCTCCTTTAACCATGCCAAAAATCCGGTCAAAATCGGCCCGAATACGTTAAAGCCCAAGCAATAAGCCGGTGACTCATTTGCAGCAACAAGTCGTTTAGTAATAAGTCCATACAACAATGAATAGTCTAAATTTTTTTTTGCCTTACATTCGTTCACATACTTGCGATAGTGAGACGGAGTTACGAGATACGTATCCATACCGACAGCTTGGGCTTTTCTTATATCTGCCTTTTTATCGTTGCCAATATGCAATACATTACCGGGGACACCGCCAATTTCTTCCAAGAAAAGGCGATACAGTTCTCCTTGCTCATGCTTTGTAGCACGGTATTCGCAAGACACAAATATTTTTTTGTACCCCCTAACGCCACAATGAGTTAATGCTGCGGCAATATGGGATTGCCGCAAATACATATCCGAAATAATATATACGGATTTTTGCTGTCGTAACGCATATGTAAAAGCTTCAACTATGTCCGCATTAGGAAAAGTCAAATTTATTTCCAGTTCCAGTTCAATAGCCTTGCACTCACGAGCCGCTGCTTCGCCGATTGTTGTTACCAATTCCTTATAAATCTCGTCAAGATTAATTTCCCTATAAGGATATCTTGTGCGCGCAAGGACATCCGCTTGCATCCGTTTTACAGAGAAATCCGGTATGTTTCTTCCATAGCGTTTTTGGAACTCACGCGCTACTAGCTCAAAAATATCCTTATCTTGATAAACTGCACGCCTGATTAGTGTATCATATACATCAAAGGTTACGATGTGATGGCGGTCAATTTCTTGCTGCAACAGTTCATTCATATCTTTCTCCTATTGAATGCTTCTATCTATACAGAATGCCGCACATACTCATCAAGGTACAACGCTTCTACACGATTCACTTCATGTGTAATTTCATAGCCTGCTTTCACCATATCCGCATATCGCGATTGCCGCTCCGTAACAACACTATGCATTACCGTCTCCGCCCACTTCTCAGAACCTAAGTTAAGTCCCAAAAATACTGTAGACTCAATAAGTTTAACCTCTTCCGTCATGGCCGAAGACAGAAGAGCCGGTAAATCTGCCGCTTGTGCTTCTACAGCCACAAGACTTAACCCTTCAAAAAAGGACGGCATAACGAGCACATCCGCCGCCTGTAATAAATCCGGAACATCTTGCCGCATGCCTAAAAATCTGACCTTATTCTCCAAGCCATATTGCTTTATCAATTCTCGTGTTTTAGTCAAATACAGTGTTTCTTCCGTTGTGTTTCCTACCAGTAATAATATAGCATTAGGCCGTCGTCGTACAACTTCATTAAATACTTCAACAATAAATGCATGATTTTTTTGATATGAAAACCGTCCGATATGAATGAGCGTCAGCGCATCATCAAGCTGTAAGTCTTGGCGCACACGTCGCCGAACTTCTTCATTAAAAACATATTTTTTTACATCGATGGCATTATAAACAATTTGAAACGCCTCATTTCCAAACATCCACCGCCCTGCAGCACGACTGCAAGCCAATCGAACGTTGGCACTCCAATTCATCAGCTTTGTGTTCATCCGGACTAATGCCCTGCGTGATATGCCTTGTGTCTTTTCAAAACCCGTGTTGTGAGAATGAATAACTCGAACAGGTATACCGAAATACTTGCCTAAAACTAAAGGATAAATATATTCTAAGCTGTTTGTATTTAATACGATGACACCATAATCTTTATAATGCCTGCGCAAAATCCGATACCATTGCCAATAGTGGAGAAAAGGATTTTTATGGCGCGATACAACTGAAAAAATACGATTCCCTTTCGCTTTGATTTCTTCTTCAAAGCAAATATTGTATTCCCCTGTAATATTTACAAAATCATACATAATACGCGATGTATCCAAATGCCGAAACTGTTCAATCAAATATGTTTCAATACCGCCTAAGTTACGCGTCATCCCCACTTGCAATACTTTAATCACTTTTTGCTTCACAGTCATCCCATCTCTGACACTCTGATATTAATGATATTATAATATACTATCTCGACTTAAACGTTGCAAACAATACTGCACAATGTCTTTTCACAAAACTAATAAGATGAACACAAAATAAGGCACCTGCACTCAAATGATACTTCAATAATCCGGATAAAATCCCTATCAGTGATGCAGATAAGCACATATATGGTCGTAAGACCCGATACAGACAATCCTGCCATACTTCCTGTAACCGCTCTCGTCTGGAAATTATTTCCGAATCTTGTATTCGCTCCAACGAAGAATATATATATCGCACATACAAATCAGCCAATTTTCTATACATTGCATTATCCTGAATATCTATAGCTTTCATGTATTGATAAATATGAGCAACTTTGAGACGATACATTTCATAATATTGAGATTCAAATTGCTTTGACAGACTTTCTTTATCCATTTCCAGCATGTAATGGTAGTATATGCCCTTCATCGTTCCTACAGATGAGCAGTGCTTTAGATATTTAAAGGAAAACATAAAATCTTCCATAATATACGCGCCGGAAAATCGGATGTTAAAAATCTCTATAATATGGCGTTTATAAAAACTGTTCCATACATATCCGAACAAAGGAACTTTTTCCATATCCAGCATTATGTCGACACTGTCTTTAGGCGTATATACTATGGTGCCGGGTACGTCGTTTTTTCTATTTCCCAATTCCGTTCCATGTTCAAAGTAATGCTCAATATTTCCATACTTCCACAGCTCAACATCAGGAAATTTTCGGAATGTATTCATAGCACATTGCAAAACGCCGTCACCATAATAATCATCAGAATCGGCAAAAGTAATATATTGTCCCTTCGCCATGGTTATTCCCCTATTTCGAGCTACACAGACACCGCTATTAGGAATAGTCACCTTTTTTATCGGCACCATAGAATACATTCTTTGCAAAGCTTCTATTTCTTCAGCTGTACCGTCTGTAGAACCGTCATTAACAATGATAAGCTCATACACACATCTATTTAGTCGTTGGTCAGCTATACTCTTTACAAGACGCCCTAAGGTTCGTTCCGCATTATATGCGGCTATAATTATGGAAAGGATAAGAAACTCCCCCGATTCCTGTTCTCTATATATATCCATTTATCATGTCCATCGAAACTTTCGCAATAAAAATAAAGTGCCTTTTTTCAGCCAATTTTGCGGTTCTATAAAAGACACATTCTGCTCGGCATAATCAATCTTATTTTTTTCAAGCCACACGTCAAGCAGTATTTCGCTGACAAACCCGAAAACACGGGCTTCATAGGAATTGTAAGCGGATATATCTATTCGCTCTTCCAACTCCGTCAAGACCGAAAACAACCATGTACAATAAGAATCAAATAAATCCTTGCGCATGACAAACATATTAAACATATGTGCCCATGTACGGCTGCATACCAGCTCAAACGCTTCACTATAATCCGGGTACAGCATCCAAATAATACGCTCCGTCTCATCCAGTCCTTCCCTATGGTGAGCGTGGTTATAATGAGACCGGTTCGACTCGATGTAATAGTTTCGTTTATCCGCTACTACTACAGGATGCAGGGTCAAGAGATTCCGCCAATCGGCTGTCGTCAGGATCTGTGCTTTTTTGCCTTCAATACCGTGCACTTCTTTGCGTGTAAAGTAGCGGCGGTAATGTACCAGACCGAGGTAATCCGCATCAAGATTTTTCCACGCCCAATACAGTCCTGTCAATTCACAATAGCCGGCATTTTTGGAAGAAATATTCTCTCCCGTATCATCGCCCGCATACCCCAGATCGCTTTTACCCGTACGCCCCACATGTATGGGGAAATATGCGGGATCATCAGGCATCCAATAGCGTTTATGCGTTGCCACCAATATATTAATATCCATTAGCTGCTCCCTAATTCTCGTTTCGCCAGATCCAATGCACCCGCAATCACTTTATCCATATCATAATACTTATATTCCGCCAAGCGCCCTCCGAAAACAGTCTTTTTCTCCGCATCGGCCAAGGCAGCATACCGTTCGTACAAAGCTCGGTTTTTATCATCATTCACCGGATAATAAGCTTCGTCACCGACCTGCCACTTTTTCGGATATTCTTTAGTCACATATGTAACGGGCTGCCGGCCGAATTCAAAATGTTTATGCTCAATGCTGCGCGTATAGGGAATATCTCCTGCCGTATAATTCACTACGGCGACGCCCTGATAATTTTCCTCGTTCAATCGTACCGTTTCAAAATGCAGCCCTCTATACTCCAAATTGCCGAAGCGATACTCAAAATATTCATCAATAGGCCCCGTATAGATAATTTTTTCCGCCAGCCCATTATATATATCACGTTCCTTTATATAGTCAACACCAAGCCGGACTTCAACATTCTCCAGCAGGCGCTCAATTAACTTGGTATATCCGCCTACGGGAATTCCCTGATAGGGATCATCAAAATAATTATTATCATACGTATACCGAACGGGCAGGCGTTTGATAATAAAAGCCGGCAATTCCGTACATTTCCGTCCCCACTGTTTTTCCGTATACCCTTTAATGAGCTGCTCGTAAATATCAGTTCCCACCAGACTGATCGCCTGCTCTTCCAAGTTTTTCGGTTCACCCTTTATACACTGCCGCTGCCTGGTAATAATCGCTTTCGCTTCTTCGGGAGTTCGAATCCCCCACATCCGGGAAAATGTATTCATATTAAAGGGCAAATTATAGATTTTCCCCTTGTAGTTGGCAATGGGGCTGTTTATATAGTGATTGAATGAGGTGAATCGATTGACATAGTCCCATACATGCTTCATGGAGGTGTGAAAAATATGAGCACCGTAAACATGAATAGTAATGCCGTCCTTATTTTCACAGTATACATTGCCGCCTATATGATTTCGTCGTTCGACAACTAAAACGGACTTTCCCTGCCGACGGGCCTCATGAGCGAATACGGCACCAAAGGGGCCCGCTCCGGCCACTACATAATCATATCTCATCAATATGCACCTTTACTCTTAATCACGACTGCCACGGTTTTCACCAAATAGACTATATCGATCCATACACTCCAGTTATGAACGTACCACGAATCCATGTGAACGCGTTCTTCATATGTCGTATCGCTCCGGCCGCTTACCTGCCACACACCGGTAATACCCGGCGGTACGAGATAAAAATCGTTAATATATTCTCCGTACTTTTCGATTTCCGCTTGTACGATGGGCCTCGGTCCGACTAAACTCATTTCTCCTACTAAAACATTCCATAATTGAGGCAATTCATCCAAACTCGTTCTACGCAGGAAATGACCTATTTTAGTAATTCGCGGATCATCTTTCAGTTTAAAATCCTGTTCCCATTCTCTTTCAGCCTCGGGGTTTTGTTTCAGATACTCCTGCAATACTTCTTGCGCATTAAGTACCATTGTTCGGAATTTATAACACAAAAACTCCTTGCCATTTTGCCCCACACGTCTGTGAGGAAATATAATAGGACCGGGAGAATCAATATAGATCAATACGGCAATACCGACTATTATAGGCAAGGCGACAATACCGCCTAATACGGTAACGACTATATCAAATACACGTTTTGCCATACGATTGACGCGTTTTGCCAAATTATTCTGTACTTGGATAATGACAGCTTCCTCTTCCATCAATCCGCGTACACTAATATTACTGGTAGGAATTCCGAATAATTCAGGTACAAAAGAAACCTGTTTTACTAACAGCTGCATTCTGCTCACCATAGAAACCAACTGCTTCGATTCTAATCCGGGGGCACAAATTAACACTTGCCGTATATTTTTTTCTCGCACAACCTTCTCTACATCCTTAAATCCGCCTAAACAAGGGAACTGTTGTGCTATAATATCTGATTTCGGGCTGTCATCGACATAGCCGATAATCGTATAATAATTGATCGGCATGTGCTGCAGAGAGTGGTAAACCAGCTCTGCCGTCTTCCCCGCCCCTATTAAAAGAATAGGTATCTTCAATAAATTAAACCGCACCAAGACCCATTCAATCACATATCGGAACATCCCGACAAAAAATAGTACAAATATATAGGAGAGTCCTACAAAAATACGAGATACCTGATTCGTAACATGTCCCGTATACATCAATACGATAGCTACGATGACACCGATAGTGATACTACTAAAGATACGCCTAACCTTTTCCCAGTAAGGAATATCCAGTGCGTAAGAGCAATTAATCACCAATGTGCTCAAAAAAATAAACGGCACAACACCGAAAATATAATAAGACTGTATATTAAATCCTGATACAACAGGCAAGATCGAAAGGTACAGCCGTCCGTAATAAGCCAATAACAGTCCAATTACGATCGCAGTATAATCGCTGATTATGAATATCCCCTTTTTTAAAAATATCGGATCTATATTCAATCCATTCCGGCTCATAATCATTCTCCCCATATATCTCTTTTTATTCGCCTGCTATGTAAAAGGAAACACTTGTTCACGTCTGCTAATTCTTGAACATTTATTTATACTTTACCATATACCATATCTAAGGTAAATGAAACACTATCTATTTTTTAAATATAAATTATTCTTTACATCTACTTTGAAGAAAGCCTGTAAAACAAAGATTCTCTATAACTGCCCGACATAAAATTGGACACCTCATGTAACGGTTTATTACCTAATGTTCCGTTTATATGTTTAATGTCCTGTACGACAAACAGTTGCTTATGTAAATACATGGTGCGCAACGATTGCGTCATCTGAAACAGCGGCGTAATAACTACAAAGGCCAACAAAAATATGCCCAATGCCGCCCGCCCGGACAAGTATTTGGCAGACATCCAACAATTAAATTGTTCTGTTACAAAATACATCAAAATATAATAAGGCACAATGGACACATTCCATCCGAAGTCACCACTATTGCCCAATTTAAACAAAGGCGCCGCTAATAAAATTATCAGGCAAAACCAATATAAAAGCTCTCCTTTTTTCTCCCGATAAATTAACCAATAGAAAATACCGAAATACACAATATAATAACCGGATAATAAGATACTATATATTATATCCCAGTGTTCAGGCTGAATATACCAAATGCCGGAATTTGCGCCGACCGTACTATTACAGCTGAAATATATCGCAAAAATAAAGACAAGGAATACTGAAAAAATACTCCCTACAATTATATTCCTTTTCTGTATAGAAGCAAAAATTTTCCGCCGTCTCAGCCTTATATATAAGATACTGTCGTAAACGGCATAACAACTGCCGATAGCAAAAAAACTTAGCGTACCCAGCGGAGAATACGGCATGGCAATAATACCCAATAAAAAACTGCTGTATTTCCGGTTGGGAATCAGCATAAACAAAAAAACACACAATATAATCGGTATAAATTGATTGTATATATTGGTAACAGATTCAAATGTGGTCCGTATCAAGTAATCTACAGGATGACCGTGCCAGCCGCCAAGACCGATACGCCAAAGGCTAAATCCAAACTCATCATCAAATCCGAACACTGTATGTTTAGAGATGATACTTTTAGGCAACAGCAAGAAGATGGTAAGTCCACTCCAAAATAAGTATATTAAACAATCTGTGATTTGCTGCACCCCTTTGGCTTTTAACGCCGTCAATAAGAGCAATATACTGAGAAAAAAGCCGATGAAAATCCAAGCAAACAGAAAAATATTGCTGATAAACTCACTGCTGCCGAACAAATAACTCAAGCCTGCCGGGACTAACCAAAACACATGATAGTATACCAGCATAGCATCCGGAGAATCATATATTACAGGCCAAGAATAGTGTATAAGATCATAATAAATTGCATTACGCCACGGCACATCATAGCCTGCAGCTGACATAAAGTTACCGCTTCCCGCTACTAATAGAAAAACAACTACAATACTGATAATCCCTATTAATCGAAAACTCGTTATAGCAATACTTTTATCTGCTGATTTCGTATATACATATATTGCCTTACCTAACAAAAAAAATATTCCGGTCGCTATAATGCCTATGCCTTTATTCATCCATCCCAATATAAAAATATAAGCAGGGATCAGTAAATATAATAACGCCAATCGAGCCAATATTTTTTCATGTATCATTATCACGACGCTTTTCCCCCTGATTAATATAAAAATATTTCATAATATATGATTAACTCACAATAATCGGGTTTCAACTAATATTTTTTTTAAATTTCCACTTAAATTGCTTATAGGTTATCGTAATCGACTGAATATACACATACAAAAATAAAATAATGCAACTTACACTTTCCATGACAGTAGATATAGTAAGCGGATATTTATCGGAAACATATACACTTAGCCAATCCATCGGCATATTATACACGGGGATAAAAATAAATAATAACAAAATAAAAAATATGCCATATTTCATATCGGCTTCGCTGTCATATTTGTTCAACAGCAAAATAAGCGGTATAAAAATATATACTAAGTTATAGATGTTTGAAAAGCCGGGAAAGAGAATAATCAACAAAATCAATAAAGTAATTTTATAATATTCATCCAACCGGTTATTAAAAGAAACAATTACGCTCGTCGTAATAAATCCGATGATATCTAACCACCGCCCGACACCGGTTATATGAATAGCTGTTAATCGCTCAAAGGCCTGATAAAAATTGTAGCTGTTTACAAAAACACCGTAGCCTAAAGAAATGCACTGACCGTCTGAAGTCAATATTTTACCTTGAAAAAGCTTAGTCGCATCCATTATATTATGCAACAAATCCAGCGGGCTTCCATGCGTCACTATAAAAGGAAGTAAAAACACGCCTAAACATATACCTGCTGCATATATCAGTTCTTTAAAGCTCACCTTTCTTATTAATACTGCGCCCAAGATAAATGGAGCTATTTTTATAGAGCCCGCAACAGCCAAGGCCAAATAAGCCTTATAGCGACAGACTTTATTTCCAGAGCTATAATGCTGCACAAAATACATCGTAGCAATTAAAGCTAACAACACGGAATTACCGCGCTCTATCAAATAAAGCATCGGTATTGAGAATATCATAAGTACAAATAAAAATGTATGTTCAGTTTCATTCAAATTAACCGTACTTCTGAATTGCTTTACTTGCCTATATAAAATACTCAGTGCAAAAAAATTATAAAATGTATAAAGTAACAATCCCATTTGCGAGTTTCGGACATCAGTCGCACATTGTGAAAAATCTAAAAAACGGCCTATACTTACATAGAACACGTTAACTAAAGGTGGATATATAACGCCTTTTTCATACGGATTTGAACCAACACCCGCACTGTTGATAAAATCCATAAATATATCCTTGGGATCCGTATGAAGAACGGTAAGAAATGTATAGCCTCTGGATAATATAGCAAAATATAAAAAACTGGCAATACCTAACGACATAAATAAATAAAATAATTCTTTAGTACCTATTCCCTTACTGTTTATTCCTGAAATATACCGTACCAATAAGTAAGTAATACAAATAAAAAGAAAAACAGAAGTCCCAACAATCACTTGAATGGAAACTATCTGTTTGGCAATCTTAACCGGATAGTTATGGACAGCTTGCAATAAAAAGAAAATAAAGTATGTTGAAAATACCCATAATCCTATCCAAAATCCCTTTTTATTTTGAATTGATATAGAACTGAACATTATTTTGCTCATCCCCTTTTAAAAGTTAAGCCGCTTCTCTTCGACGACAAGAGGTCGTTTCATAACTCGAGCATTAATATTGAGAACATACTCTCCTAATAACCCGATAAATAATAATTGAACCGAACCTATAAAAAACATGCCGATCAAGATCGGTGCCGTTCCCATCGGAAAGTAATCCCACCAAATTAATTTTGCAATCAAATATATGACAGCTGTCAGCATGCTGACGGCAGCCATAAAAAAGCCAAAAAAAGTGGCAAGCCTTAATCCCGTTTTGGTATATGATGTAAAGCTGAGCATTGCCGCGTCGTACAAACGGTACCAATTATTATGAGATATTCCCGAACGCCGTTCAGCTTGCCGGTACTTAATATCCTTACGCCGCGGCCCCAATTCGGCTACAATACCGCGTAAAAACGGCATGGGATCGTCTAAGCCGCGCAATACATCAATAAAGGATTTATCATACAAGCCGGTTCCTGTAAAATGTTCAATTTGCTCTACATCAGACATTTTTTTAATAAGTTTATAATAACAGGAACGTAAAAAATACATAAATCCGCTTTCATCGCTGCTCGTTTTAATAGCCGATACGATTTTATAGCCTTGTTCCCATTCATGAACAAGCTGCGGAATTAAATCAACGGGATCCTGAAAATCGGCACACATCACAATGGTACAGTCTCCGGTAGTTTGACACATGCCGTAAAAAGGAGAATTAAACTGTCCGAAATTTTTTGCGTTAAATATCGCTTTAATATGCTTATCCTCAGCACACAATCGTTCTAAAATATCTCGAGTACCGTCAGTAGAGAAATTATCAATAAAGACGATTTCATAATTATATTTCGGCAGTGCCTGTATAAATTCTCTTATAATTGCCTTGCTGATAGGCTCCACATTACCAATTTCGTTATAACAAGGAATAAGAACACTGATTGTTTTCATTATTGATTCTCCTTAGTCTTTACGCTGCTCTACATTGCGAAATGTCCAAAATTTATTCATAAAAAAATTAAGCGGTGTAGTAACACATATTGTAACTATCGGCGCTAATTTATCAGACATTCCGATACCGTCAACTAACATGTACATGAGAATCATGCCGATAATAAAAGATATGCCGTAAGACGCATAAGTCTTTCCCAAGGCTTTTACCCAATACACATCGTTTTTGAAGACATATCTGTTATTCCAATAGAACGCATTAAATACACTGATCACCCAAGAGACAGTATTAGCACATAAATAATGGGCGCCAACCCACAGCAAGGCATAATATACAGCTAATCCAATGAACGTATTGGAGCCGCCGACAACGGCGAATTTTATAAATTGCATAATATTTTTCATCTGTGACTTTTATATTCAGCAAGGATCGCCTGAATTCCCTCCTTAAAGTCAACAGCAGGTCGCCAACCTGTATCCCGTGTAAGTGCCGATATATCAGCCTCTAAATGCATAGCCTGATCCTTATAATACGGAATCTTTCCAATACCTAACGGCAAATCGGGATCAATCTCATCCCGGATTATTTCCATAAATTCCCGTAAAAATTTTGTTTTCCCGCTGCCCAACACATAAACAGCACCATTATGACCGGAAATTGCAATGCGATAAAATGCTTCCGCCGCATCGCCGGCATACAAATAATCCCAAACCTGCTCACCTGCCGTTAATGCCGGACATTCTTTATTCATTAATTTCTGAATAACGACACTAACGAGCGTATTACGATTATCTCCACTACCATAAGTACTTAACACCCGTACCCATATATGCTCAAGGCCAAAATCTTGACACATGTTACGAGTCATTTGTCCGGCACATAATTTAGCCATTCCATAGCCGCTGATCGGTTTCTCCCGTGTATCCGGAGATATAGCACTATTCACTCTGCCGTATTCGGCTTGACTGCCGGCACCGATAAATACTTTGCATTGTAACTTATGAGCAGCCGTAACGGCATCCAGTGAATACTTTACATTTGCATTTTGCAAATACATATCCAATCGATTATTAGCTGACGAAGTGCCGGCCCATGCAAAATGATAGAACACATCACAAGGTATACCGATTAAATCCGGCAATTGAGCAAAATCTTCCATATCGCATTCTACTTTATGTATCAACGGAGACTTCGGAAGCAATGCGTTTCGTTTGGAGCCGGGATGACATACTGCGTAAACTTCTATGCCGGCCTGAATCATTCTTCGCATCAATGCCGTTCCCAATACGCCGGTAGGCCCGGTGATAATAATACGTTGTAACTCCCTTTTCATAATCTATACTCTCTTTTCTAATAAATGCTTGATTGCCAATTCGACCTCAGTTTCCTGTATATTATGGAACACCTCTAATGTTTGCTCCCTTTTGATCAATACTGCCGTAATACTGTTGCCAATCTGTTTTTTATCTTTATGGATAGCATTAAGAATAACATCTAAAGCAAACCATTTATCGTCCATATCAATAAATTGCAATAATTTATTACATACCCGTTCAATGCGTTCAGCATAATCGGCCGTTAAAAATCCTCGTTGCACGGAAATATTATTGGCCGTAATCATTCCCATTGCCACGGCAAGCCCATGCGGAATGGCATAATGGGACGATACTTCATAAGCATGACCAAAGGTATGGGCAAAATTCAATAATACACGAATGCCTTGATCAAACTCATCTTCTTCAATAAAGGTCTTTTTAAAGTACAACGACGTCTCTACATATTTATTTAATACTGCGTAGTCATGAGCCAAAACAAGATCGATATCCTTTTCTATAGCATTAAACCGATTCTGTCCGGCAATAACGTTAAACTTAACAACTTCACCTAAGCCGCTGGCATAATCACGATTACTTAGTGTCTTAAAAAAAGGAAAATAAATATTAATAACATCAGGAGGATAAAATGTGCCGAGGAGATTTTTGAATTTTTTATAGTTCAATGAAGATTTGCCGCCAATACAGCTGTCACAGGCAGCCAGTAAAGTAGTAGGATAAAATGTCCACGGAATTCCCCGATAAATACTCGTAGCAACAAATCCGGTGACATCTTGCACAATTCCTCCGCCAATAGATACTAAATGTGTATTCCGTTTAGACGGCATCGCTGTCAACTGCTCACAAATCAGCAGAGCCGTATCAATCGTCTTATATTCTTCTAAAGCCTCTAATAAAAACAGCCGCTGTTCCGGAAGTATGGATAATACATCTCTATACAGATCATATATGATGCGATCAACAACAAAATAGGTCTCCTTTTGTGCCGCCAATTGCTGAATACTTTGTAAAGAATCAACAAAGTCAACTTGATATGTTTTAAAACGAGATCGTATTTCCATCATCATTCTCCTATTTTTCTTCTATTACGGAAATATACATATTCTTTTTTAATTCTTCACGAGACAAAAATGGTGCCATATCTTCCAGAGGCGGACTAAATAATGCTCCGTTGGGTAATCGTTTCGTCGATGATTTCGGTTCAAACCCTTGGGTCGTAGATACAAGGACTTCGCATAATATAGGACCGGGCTGCAAAAGCACATGATCAATACTAAGCAACAATTGATCGTTATTCATGATACGGACATATGGAATACCGAATGCGGCAGCAATCTTTTTAAAATCCGGAAATCCAAGATCTTCAGATTCCGGTCCAATGCCTACAAAATCAGCATTAAAGAGATTCGTCTGTGTCAGCCGAATCTGATGATATCCGTTGTTGTTTATAACAAATAATTTTATCGGCAGCTTGTTGGTCACTACAGTTTGTAATTCCTGTAAATTCATCATAAGGCTGCCATCCCCTTCAATACAAATCACCGATTGATCCACTGCCGCACCTACAGCTGCCGGCAATGCATATCCCATAGAGGATATGGCGCAGTTCATAATGAAACGATCCTTTTTTTTAATATAATACGTTTGACTGCCTACTACACTGGCGGATCCGTTAGCCACTACCGTTACGGCATTCTCCGGCAACCTTCGGCTCAATGTGTCAATAAAAGCATACACATTGGTACTATTTTTTTCTTCGTATTGAACCGCCTGCACTACAGGGTAAGACTCTTTCCATCTTTGACATTGCCTGACCCAATCTGCTTTGGCAGGTACTACTTCTTTCTTAACTCTTGCTAATAAAGCCGCCATAAAGCCGCTTACATCGGCACATACAGGTAAATCAACACGAAGAGTCGGTTTTTTTAATTCATTTGCATCTATATCATTAGCTATGATATAAGCACTACGTGCCCATGTATCTATATTCCAGCCAACTTGATATACACTCAATCGAGCACCGAGACTAATCACTAAATCACTATTTTGGACAGCAAAATTACCGGCACGATCGCCCATATTACCGCCACGGCCACAATAATAAGGATCATCTGTCGCTATCAAGTCGATACTGTCCCAACATGTAACGACCGGTATTTTAAACGCGCTTATCAATTCATGAAAAAGTTCCACAGCTTGAGACAACCGAATACCATTACCTGCGTACAGTACCGGCCGTCGTGCCGTCTTAAGTTTTTCTATGACTGTATTGATGATATCTCCGGAAAGTACAGGTTTTTCCGAACATTCTTGAAAGCCTTGTAAACCGTCTGTTTCAATATAGCTGCCTTGTATATCAAGCGGGATATCCAACCAACAAGGCCCCGGACGACCGGAAACAGCAATATGACACGCCTTTTCAAGATAATATTTTATCGTTTCAGGTACTGTTATCATACGGGCATATTTAACAAGGTTCTGTTGTACTACCGGCACAATATCAACCTCTTGACCTCCAATCGTCCGTAGCGGTAATCCTGTAGATTGAATAGTCATAGTAGATTTTACTTGTCCCGACAATACTAACATGGGAATCGAATCCTGATATGCTCCTACAACGCCTGTTAACGCATTAACCGCTCCCGGTCCGCTTGTTACACAGACAACGGCCATCGTGCCATGGCTCTTTGTATACCCTTCTGCTGCCATGGCGGAGGCTTGCTCATGGTGGTTATAAATACTATGAATGTTTTCATGATGACCTAGCGAGTCATTTAAAAACATAGCGCCGCCGCCGACAACGGTGAACACTTGAGTCAGTCCTTTTTCTACTAAAAAATCAGCAATATAATCGCTCACTCTGATTTTCATCACCCGGCACACTCCTTATTTCAATCGGATTACGTATCATTTGATAGATTCTCCCCCGTCTACGACCAAAATAGAACCTGTCATAAACGAGGAATCATCAGAAGCTAAAAATAAAACAGCCTTCGCAATCTCTTCCGGTCGTGCCATACGTCCCAATAAATTAACATCGTCAAATCGAGAAAAATCACGATTAGTGAATATATTAGTAGTCGTCACCCCCGGACACAATGCATTCACACGAACACGAGGAGCATAGTTTCTGGCCAAATGTCGTGTAAATTGAATGACTGCCGCTTTAGACGTAGCATACATATAACTGCTCCGGCCTTTTATATAGTGCTGCAATCCCACGTTAGACGCATTATTTATAATGACGCCATAATTCTTTTGCAACAATCCAATAAACCTTTTACACATATGCATGGTGGCTTTTACATTTACTGCATAAGAACAATCCCAATCCTCATCGGTGATTTCCTCCAATGTACCGGTTAATAATATACCCGCATTATTCATCAATATGTCGAGACACCCATAAGCATCATTTACAAATTGCTGTAATCGTTGAATATCCTCTGTATTCGTCACATCACAATCAAAAAATTCTACCGATAAACCGTTTTGTTTCATGGTCCGATTAAAAGAATTGCCTCGTTCTTCATTTCTGCCGACAACAATGACATCAGCACCTTCTTTGGCCATAAGTTCGGCAGAGGCTGCACCGATACCCGATGTCCCGCCTGTAATGAGAGCTACTTTGCCTTTTAGCTTATCCATATAATTCTCTCCACTACTGTTATTTATTGCTCATAGCGTGATTTAGTAACAAAATGTACCGCTATCTCACGACTAACATTAGCTAAAAATACCCTCACATATTGATTTAAATATTCGGCTTTATCCTTAACAAAACTGTACTCTTTACAAATATCAAAATAATTGTCACTGCGTTTAGAGTATCCGTCAAATCCCGCCAAATATATTTCGTCAACATGACATTCAATCATTGCTTTCAGTAACATTACCAAAGAGTTGTCAATAATATCCGTATCGGGATCAATCAAAGAACCGTAATTCAAAACATATGTAAAGGCCCCATTCGTTTTCGTCACATTAGAGGTGGCAATAATTTTAGCAGATTTATTAAGATTACCGCTTTTCTCATTCAACAATTGAGTATATCGTTTAGCCTTTGTCAAAAAAATAAAATCGACCAATATGTCATCAGGAACATAGTTAACAGAAATAACAATCGGGTTATGCTCTTCAATAAAAGATCTGACCGCTTTTTTTTGTCGTTTAATATTATTGCCGGGCCCAATCAACAATACCTTACGAGCATTAATGTATTGAATCAGAGCAGCAATATCTGTCGTATCATCACAAGAAATATCCTGGTATTCCAGATACTTTTGTTCCGCATATTTCACATCGTACATTAATTTCTTTTCAAATGTCAAACCATTTAAAATCTCTATAATCTGCTTAACCGATAATGTCTTCTTCCCTAAAAAATAAGATACATAATTGGGATGACATCCTGTATAAGAAGAAATATAAAATTTAATATTATAACCCCAATACTGTTTCTCATAAATATCCATAATAACATTATCAATTGCTTCCAATACCTGACTGATGTCATAGCGGCGACCATACTTCTCATTCATATACATCATGAGCAGTTCGATAGCCGCATTTCCGGCACTTTTTCCCATGGCATACAAGGTTCCGTCCGCCAATATATTCCGCGCTGTCCCGGTTGATAAAAAACGTGCCGCATTGGCAAAGCCTAACTGAAAGTTATTATGCGCATGATACCCGATACGAATATCCGAAGTAAGATGTCGGTTCAAAATATCAAAGATATGCATCACCTTGTCACCGTCCATAAGCCCGTACGTATCTACAATACTGTTCGCATAAGGATGCACGTCGTTTACGATAGCCGAGTATTCTGCCAAGTCCTGATCACTGTAGGTGGTTGCCGATACCATTTGCGAAAAAACCAAATATCCTAAGTTTTTTAATTGCCTGCAGAATTCCAAAGCTTCCTTGGCCAAGTGTTGTTTGAAAATAACCCGAATACCGTCCAACATCGTATCTTTACAAGGCTGTATACGATCGATAGCACAGGTTCCGTAATCGATCATCCCTACAACCTTGGCATGCCCTTTATCTAACCCGGCAAAAATCCGGTTTACCGCTTCTGTATCAGGCATAATTGTCCGATTTATATCGAATGACCGGCGATCATCTATAAACCCGACTTCTATAAAATCCACGCCGGAACTGACGAGCCGTTCAAATATTTCCACAATTTTATCGTGCCCGAATTCCCAATCATTTATATATCCGCCGTCACGCAAGGTACAATCTAACAGTTCACGTTTCCCTCGAACAGACATCATACGCTCTCCTTTATTGCCGAAATGCCGCTTTAATTGTTTTGGCCATATAATCTAATTTCTCATCCGTCATTCCCGGATATACGCCGACCCAGAACGTATCATTCATGATCCGATCCGTATTAGTTAAATCTCCAACAATACGATATCCTTCCCCTGTCTTGCGCATATCATCAAAACAGGGGTGTTTAGTCAGATTGCCTGCAAATAACATACGTGTTTGGACACCGTGTTTTTCTAAATAAGAAACTGCCGGATCACGCCTGCCTGCTTTCTTACATGTAATTAAAAAGCCGAACCAGCTGGGCTTTGAATTCTCACAAGGCTCCGGCAAAATAACCTCGTCTTCCAAACATGCCAATTCCCGCCGCAAATACGCAAAGTTATGACGGCGGCGCTCTATAAAGGACGGAAATTTTTTCAACTGTGCCACTCCTACTGCGGCCTGCATATCTGTGGCCTTTAAGTTATACCCGAAATGAGAGTACACGTATTTATGGTCATATCCTTTCGGCAAATCACCGTATTGTTTATCAAAGCGATGTCCGCATAGGTTATCTTGCCCGGATGCGCATATACAGTCTCTTCCCCAGTCACGAACGGAGCGCATGATTTTATTTAAGAGCGGATTATTCGTGTAAACTGCACCGCCTTCTCCCATTGTCATATGATGAGGCGGATAAAAGCTGGACGTCCCCAAATCACCGACAGTTCCCGTAAACTTTTCTTCTCCGTCAATCGTATACTGCGATCCCAAGGCATCACAATTATCTTCTACAAGCCATAAGCCATATTTGTCACAAAATGTTTTAACGGCTTGTAAATCAAACGGATTTCCAAGAGTATGAGCGACCATGACGGCCTTTGTTTTCTCCGAACGAGCCTCTTCGAGCTTTGCAACATCAATATTGTATTGCGGAATCGTAACATCCACAAATACAGGGACGACACCGTATTGGATAATAGGCGTAACGGTTGTAGGAAAGCCTGCCGCCACCGTAATGACCTCATCGCCGCGTACAAGCGCACGTTCTTTTAATAAAGGCGACGTCAAAGTAGCAAAAGCCAACAGGTTAGCTGATGAGCCGGAGTTAACAAGAGCACAGTACTTTACACCCAAGTAAGATGCAAAATCTTGCTCAAAGGCCTTCGTATACCTGCCGGACGTCAGCCAAAATTCCAGAGCGCTATCCACTAAATTTACCATTTCTTCCGCATCATACACACGCGAAGCATAAGGAATACGATCGCCGTCCTTATACGCGCTGTTTTTAGGCAAGTGATATTCCTTATAATAGTCTCGAACTAAATCCAAAATTTTGTCATGTAATTGCTGCTGATTCATCTCTACCCCTTATTCCCGTTTCCGAACGCTTGAATTTGCTTTTCCATCACTATGGCCATATTTTCATTATGCTCATACGCTTTTGCCCATTCGACCGTCTTTTCAACCGCTTCATCCACATGCCATACAGGCTGCCATTGAAAAGTATTTTTCAGTCTGCTGCAGTCCAGTTTTAATAAACCCGCTTCATGCGGCTGCTCTACGATAGCAGCCGTCTTCCAATTCAACCCGTTTCCCCATGCCTTACAGAACAAACCGACCAACTCACCCGTCGTGACACAGTCACAATCATCGGGTCCTACATTATAGCTATCTGCATACTGTCGTTCTTCATACTGTTTGGCAGCAATCAAAAGGTAGGCGTATAAAGGTTCCAACACATGCTGATAAGGCCGCGTAGAATAAGGATTGCGCACATGGATAATTTTATTTTGCAAGGCTGCGCGAATGCAATCGGGAATGATTCGATTGTCCGCAAAATCCCCTCCACCGATAACATTTCCGGCACGTGCTGTCGATACGGCTATATGCGTTTGACTCAGAAAGGATCTTTTATAGCTGTGAGTTACCAATTCTGAACAACTTTTACTGTTTGAGTATGGATCATATCCGTCAAGAGGCTCATTTTCACGATAACCCCATTCCCATTCTTTATTTTCATAAACTTTATCCGTCGTCACATTCAACACGGAAACAGGTTTATCGGAATGTGACCGACGTACGCATTCCATCACATGAACCGTACCCATGACATTGGTCTCATATGTATATACAGGACGTGTATAACTGTCCAACACAAGCGGCTGTGCAGCTAAATGAAAAACGACGTCCGGATCAGCTTGATTATAAAAGGATGACAACGCTTTCAGGTCACGTGTATCATTCCAACAGGACGTAATATGACTATCTATACCGGAAAGATCATAAAACGCTTTCATCCCGCCGTCTTCCAAGGGTAAGGAATAACCGAATATTTTAGCACCGGCCATTGTCAGAATTTTACATAGCCATGTTCCCTTAAACCCGCTGTGACCGGTAATAAATACGGTCTTCCCTTTATAGAAGCGCAGTAATTCTACCATAGTTTCCATGGCGGCTCTCCATTTTTCCACATTTTTTCTAATTCATCTTTTTCCCGCTTCGTATCCATACATTGCCAAAAGCCGTTGTGAATATAACTCATCAACTGCCCCTTCTCAGCAAGCTGTTCTAACGGTTCTTTTTCGAAGACCGTATCGTCATCTTCAAGGTACTCAAAAATTTCCGGTTCCAATACCATAAAGCCTGCATTTATAGGCGCATTATCCATAGTCGATTTTTCTCTGAACGAATGGACTGTATAATCTTCGCCTATATCCAAAATTCCCTTGGACTGTTTTAATTGAACAGCCGTCAGTGTCGCTGTTTTACCATACTTTTTATGGAAGGCGACAAGCTTTGTAATATCAACATCACAAACGCCGTCGCCGTAAGTCATCATAAAAGACTCATTACCTATATACGGCTGTATACGCTTAATTCGGCCGCCCGTCATCGTATACAACCCCGTATCTACAACTGTTACCCGCCACGGTTCGGCATATTGATTATGTACAATCATTTTATTACCTTTCGTAAAATCAAAGGTAATATCCGATGTGTGTAAAAAATAATCGGCAAACCATTCTTTCACCATGTGTTGCTTATATCCGGCGCAAACAATAAACTCCGTATATCCGAAGCAAGCATAATTTTTCATAATATGCCATAAAATCGGCATACCGCCAATTTCCAACATAGGCTTAGGCTTATATTGACTTTCCTCACTGATGCGCGTTCCGAAACCGCCTGCCAGTAATACTACTTTCATAAGTTTCCCCGTTCTATAAAAATATTTTCCACAACTCATCACTTATACAGAACATCAATTCCCTACCTGCACGCCTTCCAGCGCAAGCAGATATTTTTTCTTGTCCATACCGCCGGAAAAGCCGGTCAAGCTGCCGTCACTGCCGATAACACGGTGACACGGCACGATAATGGAGATCGGGTTGTGGCCGACGGCGCCGCCGACGGCTTGGGCAGCCATCCGTTTTCCCGTCTGTGCAGCGATTTTTGCTGCAATTTCACCGTATGTAACGGTTTTTCCATACGGGATGGTACGCAAAATGTCCCACACGGCACGGCGAAAAGCCGTGCCTTCCATTTGCAGCGGTATATCCCACTGCGGTCTGCGGCCGGCGAAGTATGTGTCCAGTTGCCCGGAAACGTTTTTCAATAAAGCCGTCTCTTTTTTTACATAATCTTTGCCGAAATCGGGCGTATATGTACCGGTCTCAAACCATAAGCCCGTAAGAGCGGCGTCATTGGCAGTCAAGGTCAACGGACCGACGGGTGAATGATAAATATGTATGTATTGCACGGGGGTCTCCTTTCTCTCTACAGTAAGGCCGTCGAGTCCAAATGTTCCCATGCTTTCAACAGATCGTAAACGGCAGCTTTAATCTTCGCACAACCGCCTGCTTCCCTGCTCTCTATGTTAAGCGGCATATCGGGATCGTGCAGAGACATGCGCAGGAGTGCCCACCCTTGAGAAAAGCACAGGCGTACGCCTTCATATGACGGTGTCGCAATGGGTATGCGCGCGTCCAAGGCCGCTTTTTCCAGGCCGTCGAGGACACCGGCACCGTAAGCCTGCACGTCCGTCGTGCCCGATATGGCCAGCCTGTATTCGCACGCTTCCGCCGGCTCGCGCAGCTTCTCAATGAGGCTTGCCAGCGTTTTGCCTCTGCGCCGCGCCTTTGCCGCCGCCGTAAGAAGCTTCACCGCCAAATACGCACCGTCATCGAGGTAATAGTTTTCACTGAGCGCACCGTGACCTGACGTTTCGATGGCCAGCGGCGACATGACGAGGCTCTTATTGAGACGCATACATTCATTAATGACATTTTTGTAGCCGCGCATATAGCGATGATGTACGAGGTGAAGCTCTTCTTCCAAAAACTCCGTCAATTCGTCGGACGTAACCGAGTCCGTCACAATCGTACTCTTCGGGTAGTCCGGCGCCAAAATGGCCGCCATCATGGCGATGAGAGCATTACGGTTCACTTCCGTGCCGTCTGCAAGAACGGCACTCATGCGGTCCACGTCGGTGTCGAAAATAAGGCCCAAATCGGCACGGTTCTTGAGGACCGCTTCTTTAACGGCCGCCATGGCGGCCTTGTCCTCCGGGTTGGGAACGTGATTGGGAAACATGCCGTCAGGCTCCAAAAAGCGGCTGCCCGCCGTATCGGCACCGAGAGGCCGGAGAATGTCGGTCACAAAAAATCCGCCGGCGCCGTTACCCGCGTCAACTACGATGTGCATGCCTTCAAACGGCCGTGCCGTTTCGGGCATATTCAGTTCTTTGCAAATAAGCCGCCGCAAGTGAGCCGTATAGAGGCCCATGAGGTTATATTCCTTTACGTCGGCCGCGCCGCCCGGAACGGTCTCTTCTTTGGCGGCAATATCCAAAATTTTGGCAATATCCGCTTTTTCCAGACCTCCGTCAGGCGTAAAAAACTTCAGGCCGTTGCGGTTATATGGCAAATGGCTGGCCGTGAGCATGACGGCACCGTCCGTCTGCATTTCTTCAAAGACCGTGGACATAAACATGGCCGGCGTCGAGGCGAGGCCGCAATCCATGGCCGCTACACCCTGCCCCGCCAGGCCCTGCAGAAAGGCCTCTTTCAGTTCGGGGGCGGAAATACGCGAATCGTGACCGACGGCGATTTTTAAATCGCCTGCCGTCCTGCCGCTTCTCTCCGCTAAAAAGGTCACAAAGGCACCGCCGATTTGAGCGACCCGCCGCGCCGTCAGGTTCACGGCTTCTCCCTTGACGCCTGCAACGGCTACACCGCGTATATCGCTGCCGTTCTGTAATTTTTTGTATACAGCATTATCCGTCATGGCCTCATCTCCCTTTACAGTCAAAAGGACTTCCCGTCGCACAGATCTATAATACCTTGGCCGCTTTGACTATGGCTTCCGCAGTCAGGCCGTATTTTTCCAATAAATCCTCGGGTGATCCCGATTCGCCGAAGGTATCCTGAATCCCGACAAAAGCCTGCTTTGTCGGACAGCTCCGCGCCAATACTTCGGCAACTGCCGAACCGAGACCGCCGATAACGCTGTGTTCTTCCGCCGTTATGACCTTGCCCGTCTTTCTCGCCGATGCGATGACGAGTTCTTCATCCAAGGGCTTGATCGTATGTATATTGACGACGCGCGCACTTATACCGGCGGCAGCCAATTCCCCTGCAGCCGCCAAAGCCTTGGCAACCATGATCCCCGTCGCGAAAATCGTCACGTCGCTGCCGTCGCGCAGAAGTTCACCTTTCCCCCATTTAAAAGCATAGTCGTCGCCGTGAATATCTTCCACTTCGGCACGGCCGAGGCGCACATAGACGGGACCGGCATGATCGACAGCCGCACAAACGGCGGCTGCCGCTTCTTTGGCATCGGCCGGATTGATGACCGTCATATTCGGCAAGGTCCGCATGAGCGATATATCTTCTACAGCCTGATGACTGCCTCCGTCGGCACCGACCGTAAGGCCTGCGTGAGTGGCGCAGATTTTCACATTCAAATTAGGATAGCATATGGAATTGCGTACCTGCTCAAAGGCTCTGCCCGCGGCAAAAACGGCGAAGGTGCTGGCAACGGGAATTTTGCCGGCTGCCGCAAAGCCTGCGGCCGTGCCCATCATGTCCTGTTCGGAAATCCCCATGTTAAAATACCGTTCCGGCGCCACCTCTTTAAAGGCTGCGGATTTCGTGGCATTGCCAAGATCCGCTTCCAGGACGACGACATTCGGATTCTTATATAAGGTCGACTTCAGCACCTGACCGTATGCCGCTCTCGTTGCCGTTCCCATTACGCTTCACCTCCCAATTCACGAATCGCCAGAACGCATTGCTCCTCATTCGGTGCCTTGCCGTGCCAACCGACCTGATTTTCCATAAAGGAAACGCCCTTCCCCTTCACCGTTTCCGCAACAATGACCGTCGGTTTGCCCACGGCCGCCTTGGCTGCCGTCAAAGCGCCGCGAATGGCGTCATAGTCGTGCCCGTCGATTTCAACGGCGTTCCAGCCGAAGGCCCTGAATTTTTCCGCAATGGGCATGACCGACATAACCTCATCATTCGTGCCGTCAATCTGCAATTTATTATGATCCACAAAGACGGTTAAATTATCCAACTTATAATAGCCTGCCGACATGGCGGCTTCCCAAATCTGCCCTTCCTGGAGCTCGCCGTCACCGCAGACGGCATAGACGCGCCGTGCGGACTTGTCCAACCTGGCCGCCAAAGCCATGCCGTTTGCCGCTGAAAGCCCCTGTCCCAGAGAACCCGTAGACATATCGACGCCGGGCGTATGTTTCATATCGGGATGACCTTGGAGCATGGCACCGCACTGCCGCAAATGCCACAGCTCTTCTTCCGGAAAATATCCTTTCTCCACAAGCGTCGCGTAAAGAGCCGGCGCCGCGTGTCCCTTGGAGAGGACAAACCGGTCTCTGTCGGGCGCATCGGGCCGGGCGGCATCCACATTCATCGTCTCAAAGTAAAGGACCTGCAATATATCCGTAACCGACAAAGACCCGCCGGGATGGCCGGACTTCGCTACGGTCAGCATTTTTACTATATTTCGGCGCACATGGGCCGCATGCTTTGCCAAATCTTCGTTTTTCATTTTCTTCTCCCCTTTTTATGGCCTGCCGCATATTACAGCATACAGAAAAATAACCGTGCCGTAAAGAAAAGATCTATGCCGTTTTCTAATGCGCCCTAATATATTTCTATAGTCTTGCCGGCTTGTACATCTCGGGGCAATAATTTTTCTTCACCTGCCGCCATAATGCAGCCGGGCCGCTGCGCTTCACTGCCGCCCGTAAAGCACAGCGTACAGTGTCCCAGTTCGCTCAAAGACTGCAACGCCGTGCTGCCGACAGCCGTAACGGTAAATACTTTGCCGCAAATGACAAGCATATCGCCGGCGGCGATCGTCGGGGAACAGACTTTTTGTTTTTGCAGCACTGCGATTTCCGAAAGCTCCGGCGGTACATGCTTGTCAAACAAAATAAGGGACTCTGAACCGGGATCGGTCAAAAAACGCAGCGCTTCCGTCCCGAAGCCGACTATTTCGGCATAATATTTCATTCTCAAGACTCCTCAGTCATCGTTTTCCGGCGTTTCCTCATAGGCAAGAAGCCCCGTCGCACAGGAAACATCCGTAATGAGCGTATTGATGTAACCGCCCCGAACGGCGCCGATAACGGCTTCCACCTTGCCGCTGCCGCCGACGACGCCGATGCGCCGCGGCACGTTGCGCAAATCCGCCAGTGTCATGCCCGCCACGTGCTCGTTGTGCGATGTGAACCGCTCCGTCCGGCCGTGTATGTCAAAATATTGCAGGCCGATGTCGCCGACGGCGCCGCGGGCCGAGAAATCTTGTAAAATGGTTTCGTCAATATACTTCATCTTAATGACCGTCGAGTAGTCGCCCTGCGGTACGCCTATACTCATGACGACGGCGTCCAAGTGCTCAAAGAGCGAGAATATACGGGCAATGGACGGCTCCCGTTTAAAGCCGCGCAGAACATTGGCGTCCGAAAAGACGGCCGGTGCGTAAAAGGGCACGTAGTCGGCACGAAAACGCTTGGCAAACTCCGCGGCCAAGCTGTTGGCGTGAAGTTCCAAATAAGTTTCGCCGACGCCGCCCAAAACGGGAATAAAACGGCAGTGTACGGCCTTATCAACAGTATAGTCCGCGTGCGCAATATTATGCAGCGTAAGACCCAGGGTCACGCCCACATCATCGCCGTCCTTGAGGACCCGTTCCAAGTAGGACAGCGCCGTCGTGCCCATGAGGCCGCTGATGTGTTCCGTTGCGACCGCAACGGGCCGATCTTCCACGACGATGACCTCCTGCAGGCCGAAGCGCGCCTCCAGCCGCCGTTCCAAATCGCCGTATTCCGGCGCAAAGGGGTCGACCACTTCAATTTTGACAATTCCCCGGTCCCGTCCCATTTTCAATAAGCGTGAAACCGTCGGCCTGGACACGCCCAATATATCACAAATTTCCTGCTGGCCGAGATTCTCCCTGTAGTATAAAATACAGCTTTTGACGAGAAGTCTCTTGTCGTCAATGATTTTTCTCACGAGGACACCTCTTTTGCATAAGTAAGATAGTTTTATTATACACCGCTTGCACGGATAACACCATGTATGCCGCATATCTTTACAATTCCGAAAATGTATGATAATCTGACGATACCGGTTGTTCGGTAATAAGGTATTATTTCAGGTGTACTCATGGAGGACACCTGTCTTTAACGAGGATAAGGCTATGGCAGATATAAAGAAAGTAATCAACGAAAAAAAAGAGGCGCTCCGCCAAATATGCAAGGGATTCACATCAAACAACACGGGCGGATGCTGCGGTGTCAGCCTGCCGCCGGAAGAGCAGGCCGAATTGAAGCGCCTGAAAGAAGGCAAAACGTAAGCACGGGGATGTAAAGGTTTCGACGTGCGCAGTTGTATCATGAACAGCGAGCCGGGGTTTCATCTGCCCGTAAAACGGTGAACCTTAAATTAAACGCAAAAGAAAATAATTTTGCTTTAGCCGCCTAAGGGCAGCTAACGTCTCTTACCGTTATTCCTGCGGGCAGTAGGAGACGTCACTAAGCAGGATACCGAGCGGTTGTGCCCGACAACCGCTTTGGGAACTCAACGGGCTGGATCGGTCCTGTTTGTCCTTGTACGAAAACCGATTGAGACGCTGAACAAGGTCTGCGCTCGGAGAGGTTCATGGGGCAGTGCGTACGGACAGGAGTTCGACTCTCCTCATCTCCACCAAAAATATAAAGGGGACATCAGGAAAAACGTCTTGATGTCCCTTATTTTTATGTTTACCGGTACGTTTTACATTTCTTTTGACGACTCAAAATCCATTACCTTGCCGGGATTTAAAATCCGGTTCGGATCGATGGCTCTTTTTATGGTCTTCATCAATTCCAGTTCGACCGGGTCCGTATATTTTTCCATATATTTGAGCCGCTTCAGGCCGATGCCGTGCTCGCCGGATAACCGGCCGCCCAGGCTGTAGACATACGGGTATACGACGGCGCGGAAAGCCTCCGTCTGTCTTTCCCATTCGTCATCGCTCATATCACACTTGAGGATTTGGAAGTGCAGGTTGCCGTCACCTGCATGGGCAAGGCAAAAGATACGAAAATCGTACTTTCGGCTTTCCGCCGCTAAGTGCCGAATACACTCGGCGATGCGCACGACCGGTACGACCAGGTCTTCCGACGTGGCGACTTTGGAAAAGGCACGCGTACTTTCGAGGCAATTGCGCCTCACCTTCCAGACACGCTCGTCCGCTTCGACCACGTCCGTTGCGCCGCAGGCCTCACAAATAGAAGCGAGCTTTTCCATTTTTTCGTCGAGCTCCGCCTCGTTAAAAGTTTCAATCGTAATAATATCGTAAAACCCGTCTTCATAATGAGGCAGGCGCACTTCACTGTAATCGGAAGCGCTGCGCACGAAATTATTATCCATAAATTCGACGGATGTCGGATTTATACCTGCCTTGACGAGCTGCGGCACGAGAGCCGTCGCCGCCGCAAGGTTCGTAAAGACAGCGAGCACGTCGATGTGATACGGGCAGAGGGGAACGAGCTTTACGGTCGCCTTCGTAATGATGCCGAGTGTCCCTTCACTGCCGATGATCAGCTGTTCGAGGCAAAAGCCGGTGGAACACTTTTTGAGGACGCCGCCGAGATTCGTTATCTTTCCGTTCGGCAAAACGACCTCTACGGCATAGACCTGATGACGCGTCGTGCCGTAACGAACGGCCTTATTCCCGCCGGCATTGGTGGCAAGATTGCCGCCGATGAGACAGCTGTCGGCACTGCACGGGTCGCCTGCATACAGGAGCCCTTTCGAGCGGGCCAGGTTCTGTATATCTCCTGTGCGCACGCCCGCCTCAACGGTCATGTACATGCCCTCTTCATTCAGCTCCAAAATTTTATTCAGCCGTTCCATGAGCAGAACAATACCGCCATATGCAGGAACGGCACCGCAGCTGACACTTGTACCGGCACTGCGCGGCGTAACAGGTACTTTACAACGGTTGGCGATTTTCATGACCGCCGCCACTTCTTGAGCCGATGCCGGCAGGACGACAACTTCCGGTAAGCTCCAAAAAGACGGCGTCATGCTTTCATCTTTTTTATATACCTCCAATACGGCCGGATCCGTTTTTACATATTTTTGACCGACCGCTTCCTGCAGAGCCCGTATGACCTCTGCCGTTACAGGATTATATTGCACCGTCCGCACCTCACGAAATTATTATTTTATAATTGGCCCATGAAAAAGGCGATAATAAGACGTACGACAATTAAGAGGATAACGCCTTTCGACACAAGTGCCAAAAAGCGTTCAAATCCGTCTTCTTCGCTGTATCTTTGATATTCCATACTCTCTTTCTCCTTCTGTCAGTGGGGAAACAGCTCATGCACGAGGCGAGCCGACGTTTCGTCCTGATTGATGCCCATGATCAGCGTCCGTTCCGAGTTTTCCATATGCTTTTTGGCAATTTTCCGGGCCTGCGTGCTGTTGCGGTTGGCAATACATTCGACAAGTTGCCGATGCTCTTCCCACGTCGCCGCCAGTCTGCCCGGATAATGCATGGAAATGGAGCGAAAACGCAGCATTTGCTCGCGCAGATTGCGGAGAATGTCGACGAGGCGGTTGTTGCGGCTCGCCTTATAGAGGATACCGTGGAAGCGAATGTCCGCATCGACTATCTTGTCAAAGTCATCACGCGCAATATAGTCGTTAATTTCCACGAGAATCCGTTCCAGCTCTTCCAGCTCGTCCGGCGTAATGCGCTCCGCCGCAAGGCCGGCGGCCAATTCCTCCAAGGCACTGCGGATTTCAAAGACCTGCACGACGTCTTTTAAGGAAATGTCGGCCACGTACGTACCGCGGCGCGGCACCATGACGACGAAGCCTTCAAGCTCCAGTTTACGAATGGCTTCCCGTATGGGCGTACGGCTTACGCCGAGCTCGTCGGCGAGCTGAATTTCCATAAGCCGTTCTCCCGGCTGCAGGACACCTTCACGAATAGCCTGCCGCAGCGCTTCGCTGACGACATCACGCAGGGGCTTATACGTATCCAGCCTGATCGGTTCCAATTTATGCTGCTTGTTCACTCTCTATCCCTCTCTATTGCAAAGTCGTCAAAATGACTTCCGTCGTTTTCGTTTCGTTTTCTATGGCTGCCGCCAGCTCCTCGCCGTCCGTATCGGACGGAACGAGAGCAAAGACGGTCGGCCCGCTGCCCGTCATAAGCGGCCGCAGTCCGCGGCGCCTGAGGAGGTTCATACACTCTCCTACAGCCGGCACGTGCGGCATAATGAGTGTTTCAAAGGTATTGCTCATGGCGCCGCACACGCGCGCAAAGGACTTGGACGCGACGGCTGCGGTCATCTCGCCTACATCCGTCCCGGCAAGGCCGCTTGCCTTATCGAAGAGAACATATGCCTTATCCGTGTGCACGGGCACGGGCGGATGAAGGATAATTACCTGCCACTGCGGCAAAGGCGCAAGGGGCACGAGAATTTCACCGATGCCGCCGGCGCGGGCAATACCGCCGTTAATGCAAAAAGGGACGTCCGCCCCCAAGGCTCTGCCGATTTGCCGCAATGTATCGGGTGACAAACCAAGTCTCCAGAGGCGGTTCAAACCGCGCAGGACGGCGGCGCAGTCCGCACTGCCGCCGGCAAGACCTGCCGCCACGGGAATATGTTTGTCAATATGAATGTGTAAAGGCCGCGGCCCGTCGCAAAAGGGCAAAAGGGCCGTATATGCTTTGTAGGCCAGGTTCGTCTCGTCACAGACAAGATCGTCGCGCGAACAGGTGAGCCGAAATGTTTGACTCGCCTCGAATAAAATGTCATCATGAAGAGAGACGGACTGGTAGACCGTATCCACTTCATGGTACCCGTCAGGCCGCCGTCCCAATATATTCATGGCCAGGTTTATTTTGCCGTACGCTTTTTCGGAGTGTATCATCACACCTCGCTGCGAAGAGGGCTTTGTGCTTTTATCATTTACTTATAAATTTCCCTCATGCTATAATGAATTCATATTAATTCAGCATTATCATGAATTGCTATGGATATTCCTGTTTATTATACTGGTTTCTCCAAGCTTTTACAATCATCATAAAGGACAGTCCCCGTAATGAAACAAAAGGAAAAACTCACGAAAAAACAGCTGGCTATACCGTACATAGCCAATCTCATAGGCAGCATCATCGCCGCCGTCGGCATCAACGCCTTCTTTATTCCCCATCACCTCCTGAGCAGCGGTATCGGCGGCATCGCCATCATGCTCTACTATGCGACGGGCCTTCCCGTCGGCACGGGCAACTTTATCATGAACATACCGATCCTCTTCGCCTGTTATAAGTTCATGGGCAGGCGATATACGGTATTAACGATTGTGGGAACCCTTCTCTATTCGTCTCTCATCGACATGACCGCCTTTCTGGCCAATCAATCGATCATTCAGGATTCCATGACGGCAGCCATCACCGGCGGTATCCTCAACGGTATCGGCATGGGTATTATTTACCGCTATAACGGCAACACGGGCGGCCTCGACGTGGTCGGCGCCATTGTAAAAAAGTTCTATTCCCTCGAAATGGGCAATGTCGTCATGGGCCTGAACACGTTTATCCTCATCTTTGCGGCATACATGTTTAATTTGGAACTGGCCGTATTGACATTCATTTCCTCATATGTATCGGCCTTCGTGACCAATAAGGTCGTCATCGGCCTCAATCAGCGCAAAGCCGTCACTATCGTCTCCAACCGGCCGGAGCAGATGGCACGCGTCATTATGCGTTACATCGGGCACGGCGTCACCTTTATTGAAGGTAAGGGTGCCTATACGATGCAGGACAAACAGATTATTTACGCCGTCATCAAGCTGACGGAAGTATCCAAGTTAAAAGAAATCGTCAATAAAGTCGACCCGAAAGCCTTCATGACCATCAGCGACGCATCGGATGTATTCGGCACGGGCTTTACGAAGCCGTCGCCTAAATTTTATGAAAATCCCGGCGATTCCCTGAGTATGCCGCGAACGAAAAAATCCATTCCCCCCGAATATTAATTTTGTGCAACAGTTTCTCATCAATTAGTATTCGACCGCCTCATGCAACACTGCCGTACGGCCTTGCATGAGGCGGTTCTTTTTATACTGCCGGATTCATCTGTTATATGAGTTTAAAATAACGGTCAATCCATTTATGTTGACATAGAAATATGACTCCTATATACTTTATCGGATAATGAATGTTATTATCGTGCCGTAAATGCCGATATCCTTTAATCATGGCATTCACGGCGAAACGGAGCGTAATCAGGGAGGCATAACATGAACATCAGAAGATTGGCAGACATGGAAGCGGGCGCTTCCGGTACTGTCGAAAAGCTCGAAGGACACGGCAACATCCAGCACCGGCTGGTCGATATGGGCGTCGTAAAAGGCTCTCATATTTCGGTAGTCAAAACGGCGCCTTTAGGTGATCCCGTAGAGGTAAAAGTAAAGGGCTGTGCGTTGGCTCTGCGAAAAAATGAAGCGGCCATGATCAGCGTAGCCGTCGACGGGGAGGAAAACTGTTAAAATGAATTCAAACAAAACTGTACGAATCGCCCTGGCAGGCAATCCGAACTGCGGCAAGACCACGATCTTCAACAACATTACAGGTGCCAAACAGCACGTCGGCAACTATCCGGGAGTTACGGTAGAAAAAAAAGAAGGCCACCGGTCGTACAACGGCGAAGATCTTCTTTTTATCGACCTGCCGGGTACATACAGCCTGACGGCCCGCTCCCTCGACGAAGTGGTGGCTCGGAATGTTATTATCAACGATAAGCCGGATCTGATCGTCAATGTACTGGACGCGTCCAATCTGGAACGCAACCTTTATTTGGCGGCTCAGCTCGCCGAATTGGGCAGGCCCGTAGTCCTGGCGCTCAATATGATGGATATTGCCGAACGGATGAATGTCAAAATCGACTTGGAGAAGCTCGGCAAAAACTCGGCGCCGTCGTCGTTCCTCTCGTAGGCAGTAAAAATATCGGTACGGACCGGCTGCTTGCCGTCGTCATTGATGAAGAACGGCTGAGCAAGCTCAAGAATCCGCAGATCTTCTACGGTCCGGAGGTGGAACCGGCGATCACGGCATTAACGAAAGTTATTGAAGAATCCGGCAATATCAATTATCCGCTCCGCTGGCTGGCGGTCAAGCTCCTTGAAAACGACAGCGATGTCGTCGAAAAGGTTAAAGCTGTCGACGGTGCCGAAAAGATACTCGAAGAAGCTTCCCGGCTGCGGGCCGGGTTGAAGGATAAGGTGGATCTTGATTTCCACTTCGCACAGCATCGCCATCAGTTTGCCGTTGAAGCATACAACGCCGCCGTCGTATCCGCCGGCACGAGCGATACTCTTTCCGACAGGATAGACCGTGTCTTGACTCACAAGATTTTGGGGCTGCCTATATTCCTGTTCTTCATGTGGCTTATGTTCACGGTCGTTATCGATCTGGGCGCTTATCCGCAGGATTGGCTGGAAACGGGCTTCGGCATGCTCGGCGACCGGCTCGGCACGATCATCGAAGACGAACAGCTCCGCTCTCTCGTCGTGGACGGCGCCATCGGCGGTGTCGGTGCGGTCCTCAGCTTCGTACCGCTCATCGTCCTTTTGTACTTTTTCATCAGCCTTATTGAAGACTCGGGCTATATGGCGCGTGCAGCTTTCCTGATCGACCGTATCATGCGGGCCTTCGGTCTCCACGGCAAGTCTTTTATCCCCATGATCCTCGGCTTCGGCTGTAATGTACCGGGAATCATGGCCGCACGCACCTTGGATAATGAAAGGGACCGCATGGTCACGATCCTGGGCCTGCCTTTCATGTCCTGCGGCGCCCGCCTGCCGGTATACACACTGTTTATTGCGGCCTTTTTCGGTTCGACAGGATTCGGCGGCACCGTGCTCTTCGGCATGTACCTACTCGGCATCGTCATGGCAATCGCCATTGCGCTCATTCTGCGCCGTACGGAATTTAAAGGCGAGCAGGAGCCGTTCGTCATGGAACTGCCGCCTTACCATGTACCGACCGTCAAAGGCGTGCTCATGCACATGTGGGAGCGTACAGTTCTTTACTTGAAAAAAGCCGGTACGATCATTCTCGGCGCTTCCATCCTCGTCTGGTTCCTCACGGCCTACCCGATGGACGTAAATTATTCGCAGGACTTCGACGCCGCACGAGATGCCGTAACGGCCACGTCGGAAAAACGGCAGTCGGCGATCCTCACCTCGTACGGACTGACCTCCATCGAAGACAACGCGCAGCTGAACAGCATGTATGAATCCATGATCAGCGCACAAAAAGAAGCCGATGACGCGGCAGACGACGAAGATCAGGACATTAAAAATGTCAATCAGGCACAGGAAGCGGAAGATAAACCGGAATATCCCGATGCCTTTGCCGGCCTCGAACAGTCCGACCCTAAAATCTATGCACAGGCGCTTCCCCTCTTTGATGCGCAAAAGTCTGCCGACGACGCGATAAGCGACTTGGATTCGCAGCAAAAGGCTGAAAAATTATCACAAAGCTACGCCGCCCGTCTCGGCCGGTTCATCGAACCGGCAATCAAACCGCTCGGATTCGACTGGAAGATCGGCGTAGGCATCATTGCCTGCACGGCCGCCAAAGAGGTCATGGTCTCTACGCTGGCCACCATTTACAGTGTAGAAGCGGACGATAAGCACGAAGCGAACCTCGTCACCTATCTTGCCGACGACCCCAGCTTCAATCAGGCCGTCGCGCTTTCACTAATGGTATTTTGCCTCCTCTACATGCCTTGTGTAGCCGCACTGGCCGTTATCAAGCGTGAAACGAACTCCTGGAAATGGATGGGCTTCTCTGCAGGCCTGGGACTTACATTAGCTTATGTATTCTCCTTTGTTGTATACCACTTGGCTCTTCTTGCCGGATTAGGCGCATAAGAGTTCTTCAGATTCGGGCATTATGCAAAAGCTGCAGTGCCCAATACGGAAAGAAGGCGATCAGCATGACCCCGGCAACATATATTGTAGGGATCGTAATCATCATTGCCGCCGTATACATGTTCAGACACGTACGCGGCCTGTTCAAAGGAACGGCAGACTGCTCCTGCTGTAACGGCGACAATTGTTGCTCCTCGAAAAAACAAAAAACCTCGGCACCGAAATAAAAACCGTATTAAAAACCGTATCAAAAAGGGGCCGTAACAGGATAACATTTTCGGTTATCCTGTTACGGCCTCTTAGTTATAGGCAACCTTAGCCGTTGGCCATGTTCTTATAGATTTCGTACTTTTCTTTCGCAAAGTCTTCGGCTTTTGCAAACAATTCGTCCGCAATATCCGGGAAGGTTCTCGTAAGGGCGGCATACCGCGTTTCGCCCATGAGGTAGTCGCGGAAGGACGCCTTCGGTTCTTTCGAATCGAGGATGAACGGGTTCTTGCCCTGTTCCCGCAGCTCCGGATTGTAACGATACAGGTGCCAGTAACCGCATTCTACAGCACGCTTCATTTCTTCCTGCGCCCGGCCCATGCCGCAGCTCAGGCCGTGGTTGATGCAGGGCGAGTAAGCGATGATGATGGACGGGCCGTCATAGGCTTCGGCTTCTTTGATCGCCTTCATGAGCTGATTCGGGTCGGCGCCGAGCGCAACCTGGGCGATGTAAATATGACCGTACGTCATGAGAAGGCGCCCCAGGTCTTTCTTGTTGGAGCGGCGGCCTGCCGAGGCGAATTGCGCCACTGCGCCTACAGGCGTCGCCTTGGAAGACTGCCCGCCCGTGTTGGAATATACTTCCGTGTCGACGAGCATGATATTGAGATTATGGTGCATCGAAAGGACGTGATCCAAACCGCCGTAACCGATATCGTACGCCCAGCCGTCACCGCCGTACATCCAAATGGTCTTCTTGACGATGTGTTCCTTGTGGGCGAGGATGTAATCGCGAAGCTCCTTGGCCCTGCCGCTTACATCGGCCTTGGCGAGGGCCGCAATATAAGCCTTACTGAGGCCTTCCGTCACTTCCCCTTCATTCTTCACGCCGAACGAGTCGAGCCAGGTCTGCGCCGCTTCGGCCAATTCACCGCCGACGAGGGGCAGGAGCTCTTCCGTCTTCAGGCGCAAATCCATGCGCTGCTGATCCATGGACAGGGACATGCCGAGTGCAAATTCCGCATTATCTTCGAAGACCGAATTCGACCATGCCGGGCCGTAGCCGTCGGCATTCGTCGTGTAGGACAGGCTCGGCATGGCGGATCCCCATGCCTGCGTACAGCCGGTCGCGTTGGCAACGAGCATGCGCTGGCCGAAGAGCTGCGTCAGGACCTTCATGTACGCCGTTTCGGCACAGCCTGCGCAGGCGCCGGAGAATTCGAGAAGAGGCTGGTTGAACTGGCTGCCCTTGACGGAGAACTTGTCGAAGGTCGTTTCCTTCCGGCTGAGCGTTACGGCAAATTCCCAATCTTCGTGTTCATGAAGCTGCGTGTCGAGAGGTTCCATGACGAGGGCTTTTTCTTTGGCCGGGCAGGCGTTGACGCAGCACTGGCAGCTGTAGCAGTCAAGCGGTGAAACCTGGATACGGAAGCCGTATTCTTCCATACCCTTGCCGGTTGCCGGTTTGGTTTCAAAGCCCTGCGGCGCATTTGCCAATTCTTCCTTCGTCGCCAGGAAGGGGCGAATAGCGGCATGCGGGCACACGAGGGAGCAGCGGTTGCACTGAATGCAGTTTTCCCGTATCCACCGCGGCACGACACTGGCAATACCGCGTTTTTCGTACTTCGTCGAGCCCATGGGATAGGAGCCGTCCGCATAGGGAACAAATTCGCTGACCGGAATATCGTCGCCCTTCTGCAGGTTCGACGGTTCGACGATTTTCTTGATGAAATCGGGAATGTTGCGCGTATCTTCCTGCACCGCTTCTTCCGGAAGCTCCGCCCAGGCGGCAGGAACATCGATTTTCACGATACCGTCCACCCCGCGGTCAACGGCAGCCTGGTTCATGGAGACAATCTTGTCTCCCTTGGCCATGTATGTCTTGTAAATAGCTTTTTTCATATGTTCCACAGCGTCTTCAATGGGCATGATGTTGGCCAGTTTGAAGAACGCCGCCTGCAGCACCGTGTTCGTCCGGTTGCTGCCGAGGCCGATTTCGCGTGCGATTTTCGACGCGTCGATCGTGTAGAACCGTATTTTTTTCTGCGCGATTTGGCGCTTTACCTTATTGGACAGGTGCGTTTCCAATTCTTCCGGCGTCCAGCTGCAGTTGAGGAGAAACACGCCGCCGTCCCGTACTTCACCGACAATATCGTACGTGCTCATGTAAACGGGCTTATGGCAGGCGAGGAAATCCGCTTCCTTAATATAGTAGGTCGCACGGATCGGATTCTTGCCGAAACGCAAGTGCGACTTCGTGACGCCGCCGGACTTCTTCGTATCATATTCGAAGTATGCCTGTACGAACATGTCCGTGTTGTCGCCGATGATCTTGATGGAGTTTTTGTTGGCGCCGACAGTACCGTCCGAGCCGAAGCCCCAGAACTTACAGTTGACGATACCTTCCGAATCGACCGCCAGGGGTACGTCGGGAATGGAAAGATGCGTCACGTCGTCGTTCAGGCCGACCGTAAAGTGTACCTTAGGCTGCTCCGCGTCCATATTGCGGAAGACCGCATGAATCGAAGCGGGCGGTACGTCTTTCGACGACAAGCCGTAGCGACAGGCGTAAATTTTCGCATGCAGATCCGTATGGCGAACGGCGGCGCAAACATCTTCATAAAGCGGTTCGCCGAGGGCGCCCGGTTCCTTCGTGCGATCCATGACAGTAATCTTCTTCACCGTCTTCGGCAGGGCCGCCACGAAGTATTCCAACGAGAAGGGGCGATAAAGGTGAACCTGCACATAGCCCGTCTTCTTGCCCTGCGCGTTCAAGGCGTCCACCGTTTCCTGAATCGCGCCCGTAACGGAACCCATGGCGATGACGACCGATTCCGCATCGGCTGCGCCGTAATAGTTGAAAAGCTTATATTCGCGCCCTGTGAGCATGCTGATTTGCTGCATGTATTCATCGACGATCTGCGGCAGCCGGTCGTACCAGAGGTTGCTCGCTTCTTTGGACTGGAAGTACATATCCGGATTCGTTACGGTACTGCGCATGACCGGGTGTTCCGGATTGAGGCCGGTATGTTTGAACTGATAAAGCGCGTCTTCGTCGATGAGTTTTTTCAGTTCTTCTTCCGGCAGCATGGAAATTTTTTGAATTTCATGGGACGTGCGGAAACCGTCAAAGAAATGCATAAACGGCACATGTCCCTTAATGGCCGACAAATGGGATACGGCGGCAAGATCGGCGCATTCCTGAACGCTTGCGCTGCAAAGCATGGCAAAGCCCGTATTGCGACAGCCCATGACGTCGGAATGATCGCCGAAAATGGACATGGTGTGGGTCCCGACCGTACGGGCCGCAATATGCAGAACGACAGGCTTCAGCTGACCGGACAGGCGGTGCAGTACGGGAATCATGAGCATGAGCCCCTGCGACGCCGTAAAAGTCGAACAGAGACTGCCCGTTTCGGCCGCACCGTGAACGGCACCGATAGCACCGGCTTCGGACTGCATTTCCACGAGTTTGACGGGCTGGCCGAAGAGGTTCTTGCGGCCGTGTGCCGCCCAGGCATCGACGTGTTCCGCCATCGGCGATGACGGCGTAATCGGGTAAATCGTCGCTACCTCCGTAAAGGCATAAGCCACGTCGGAAGCCGCTTCGTTCCCGTCGAGAGTTTTTATGATTTGTTTTGCCATAAATCTCACTCCTTTTCAGTATACGTATAACGTTTAACTTTATCTTAATTATAAAGATTTTTATCCATTTGTGTCAAGCATAGTTCTATTTCTATTTTTGCATTATTACTGCCATTCCATTTTCTTTACGCATTCGGCGTATATATTCTCAATTAGATGCAAAAGGGGGAAGCACATTACAGGAATGTACTCCCCCAAGGATGTATACATTTATTCAACTGTTACGGATTTGGCAAGGTTCCGCGGCTTGTCGACATCGCAACCTCTCGTAACGGCCGCATAATACGCGAGCATCTGCAAGGGAATGACCGCCAAAATAGGGATCAGGAGTTCGTCCGTAGCGGGCACCTTGATGACATGGTCCACATACTTGGCAAGCTCCGTGTCGTCGGCAGCGGCAATGCCGATGACGACGGCGTCGCGCGCCTTTACTTCTTTTATATTGCCGAGCGTCTTTTCGTACACGGACTTCTGCGTCGCCAGGGCGATGACCGGCACGCCTTTGACGATCAGCGCCAGCGTACCGTGCTTGAGTTCGCCCGCCGCATAGGCTTCCGCGTGAATATAGGAAATTTCCTTCAGTTTCAGAGACCCTTCCATGGCCACGTTGTAGTCGAGAGACCGGCCGATGAAGAAAGCGTCTTCATTAAAGCCGTACTTCGTGGCAAAGGTCTTGATCGGCTCCACATCTTCAAAGGTACGGCTCACATCGTCGGGCAGCTTCTGCAGGGCCGCAATGAGTTCGGCAATCCGTTCGGACGGCTGTGTTCCTTCAATTTCCGCCATGTACAGGGCAAGCATGAAGAAGGCGACGAGCTGTGTCGTATACGCCTTCGTCGAGGCGACGGCGATTTCCGGACCGGCCCACGTATAAATAACCCGATCCGCTTCGCGGGCAATGGACGAGCCGACGACGTTCGTAACGGCCACCGTCTTGGCACCGCGCCGCTTCGCCTCTTTCAGTGCCGCCAAGGTGTCGCTCGTTTCACCGGACTGGCTGACGACGACGGTCAGCGTCTTGTCGTCAATAATGGGGTCTTTGTAGCGAAACTCCGAGGCCACGTCGATTTCAACGGGAATACGCACCAGCTTTTCAATATACGACCTGCCCACGAGACCTGCATGGTAGGCCGTACCGCAGGCGACGATGGAAATTTTGTCGATCGAATCGAGAAAATCCTTATCCCACTTGAGCTCGTCAAAGACGACGGTCTTCCCGTCTTTTGCAATGCGCTGTGACATCGTATCGCGTACGGCTTTCGGCTGTTCGTGAATTTCCTTGAGCATGAAGTGCTCATAGCCGCCTTTTTCGGCAGCTTCGGCATTCCAGTTTACTTCAAAGACCTTTTTGTCGATCCGTTCGCCTGCAAAGTTGCATACATCCACGCCGTCCCTGTGAACGACGGCGATTTCTCCGTCATTTAAAATATACGTTCGCCGCGTACGGGAAATGATGGCGGGAATATCGGAAGCGATGAAGTTTTCCCCGTTGCCGAGACCGATGACCAGAGGATTGTCCTTTTTCGCGCAAATGAGGCGATCCGGGTGGTCCTTGGAGAGAAATACGAGAGAATACGATCCTTCGATCATGGTCAGGACCCTGTGCACGGCAGCCTCGAAATCGCCGTCATAGACATCGGCCAAAAGATGAACAACCACTTCCGAATCCGTTTCCGATTTAAATTCATGGCCCTTCTTCAGAAGCCCTTCTTTTAAAGGCAAATAATTTTCAATGATACCGTTGTGGACGACGGCAAAGCGCCCCGCTCCGTCCGTATGGGGATGGGCATTGTTATCGGCCGGACGGCCGTGTGTCGCCCAACGGGTGTGGCCGATGCCGATAGTCCCTTTAGGCACATGACCGTCGATTTTTTCTTTCAGCGCCGCCAAACGGCCGACGCATTTTTCCACGACGAGTTTCGTCCCGTCGATAGTGGCAATGCCGGCCGAATCGTAGCCCCGGTATTCCAACTTGGAAAGGCCGTCCAACAAAAAAGGAGCCGCCTCTTCCTTTCCCACATATCCGACAATACCGCACATACTGTAAAAAACCTCCTTGCAGCTGCGGTTCGCGTCCCTGCCCGAGCCTTATATACCGCTTTGTCCTCACCGTCACCGCTGAGTTTTAACGGCCTTTATCGACCGGCCCGGCCGAGAGGCATCCGCTGAAACCTCGACAACCTCTTCCTCGTCCTCTCCTCGCGGAGAGCCAGCGCTAAGACAACGTCTTTTCCGTAAAACGGGCAGCACACTGCGAACTCAAACATATAAAAATAACAGGCAAGGCAAACTGCCCCGCCATCGTGTTTATCATACCCAATACGGCCCCTGTCGTCAAGCTGAGAAACATAATCGACAGGCCTGCCTGCCGCTTACGCAGTATTGTCACAGTATCTTTTAATGTTGTTACTCAGGTCGATTATATTTCAATTAAAATCAAGATTTTTCACATGCCGTTATGATATCGTAATATAACTTCCGTTATTTCCAAAAATCAAATTTCTTTACTGTCTTTACTTACGTATTATTACGTATTATACTGTTTTTTAATAAAGGATCCGCTAACATGAAAATATCTGAACTGGCGAAACTCCTGAGAAAGAACGGTTGTCTGAAACTCCGCAGCGGTTCACGCCACGATATTTGGTATAGTCCCATTACAGGTAATGAATTGCAAATCCCTCGCCACAATGCAAAAGAAGTAAAAACCGGAACTGTTCAAGCTATTTTAAAGGATGCCGGCTTAAAATGGTATTTTCTTCTTTTATTGCCGGAGTCCATTAGAGGAGTGATTGCTTATGAAGTATATATATCCTGTCGTTTTTACGCATGCCGAAGAGGGAGGTTATTTAATTTCTTTTCCCGATTTTCCGCACATTCATACGGACGGCGAGTCCTTGGCCGACGCGTTTTCCATGGCGGAAGATGCGTTGAATTTGTGGCTGTGGCATGCCGAGGAGAAGAGCAAGGAAATACCCGTACCCACTAACCCCCGTGATTTAGCAATAGCCGACGATGACATACTCGCTTTAATCAAGGCGGATACGGCGGAATATCGCAAACACAACGATACGCAGGCTGTAAAAAAGACCTTGTCCATTCCCCGTTGGCTCGACACGCTGGCAAAGGAGAGTAACGTTAATTTTTCCAATGTGCTGCAAAATGCCCTGATGAATGAATTAAACGTAAGTGAAGGACATCCGAAATAGAAGTCGCCGCTTACTGTCTAAATTTCATACATGATGAGAAACATAATCGACAGGCACGCTCATGTTGCAAGCGGCAGCATGAGCGTGCCTGTCCCATTGCCGAAATTTCAAGAATATCGTATCAAATCATATATATTTTGCGCCGAAATGCCGTTCATATACGAACCGATTTGCATCTTTTCCAGTGCCGCCAACAAGTCCTCCCGTTTCAACGGCAGGCCGACAAATTTTTTCTCCAGCTCGGAGATATTTTTATCGCCGAAAAAATCGCCATAAAAGTTGATCGATTCGACCCGGCCTTTATCTACCTGCATATAAACGGTCACCAAGCCTGCAGGAAATTTTTTCTCACGGCGAAAGTTATATGCCGGCGATTTGCCGTAATTCCATTGCCAGGCAGCGAATCTTTTTTCCTTAAGTTTTTTTATATTTTCCCAATCCGCTTCAGTTATTACCAACGGTTCCATATTTTCGTTATCCTTCAGCACTTCCTGCAGCAACAGCTTTTTAAATTGCGCTGCATTAACGGGAATTGATAAATGTGAGTTGACCGATGTCACCCGGCTCCGGACGGACTTGATACTGCGCGATTCATATTTTTTCTTTTTTACCTGCAAAGCACTTGAAAGATAGTCTACGTCGGCATCAACCATAATACAGCCGTGATGCAGCAAGCGCTCTTCATTTACACATTGCGCATTGCCGGAAAACTTCATGCCGTCTATCAGTAAATCATTCCTTCCCGAAAATTCAGCCTTAATTCCCAGGTTGTTCATAACACGTAATACAGGCTCGGCAAAAACAGCGAAGTTAAAATCTCTATCGCGTTGCCGCTTCACAATGAATGAATAATTTATATTCCCTAAATCATGAAAAACGGCACCGCCCCCGGTCAATCTTCTGACGACATGAATATGATGCTCGTCTACAAATTTACAATTTATTTCTTCGACCGTATTCTGATGTTTTCCCACTAATATAGTGTTGTCAATTTGCCATAATAAAAAATAGTCATCCTTCGGCTCCATATATTCAAAAATATAATTTTCCAAAGCCAAATTCAAATACGGATCAGTTGATTTCACTTCTAAATATTTCATCTTATCCCTCTGTTTACTGTTTCTTAATTTAACCGAAGTCGGCAGAGGTTCCTTCCCGGGCTTTATAATAATCATCAACTGCAATGCCGGCTTTATAAGAGCTTCTGACCAGCGGACCGCTTACTACATGCGAAATTCCCGCCGCTTCGGCCATGTTTTTATATAATTCGAATTTTTCGGGCGTAATATACTCCGCAACGGGCACGTGTTCCTCAGACGGTCTTAAATACTGCCCTATAGTAATAATATCCGCTCCGGCGGCCTTTAAATCACGAAACGCTTCTTCCAGATCCGCCGGCGTCTCCCCGAACCCCACCATAATCCCGCTTTTAATTAGCGGCCTGACGGCATGGTTTGCCGCATACTTCAATACCTCCAGCGAGAGGTCGTAGCTGCCAATTGGACGAACGTCGGAAAAGCGGCGCCTTACGGCCTCGATATTATGGTTAAATACAGTCGGTCGGCTGCGCAGTACCAAATCGAGACTGCTCCGCTTCCCCTTAAAGTCGGGTACCAATACTTCTGTCGTCGTCTTGGAGGAATATCGGCGTACGGCCTGTATACATTCGGAAAATTGAAAGGCGCCGCCGTCAGCCAAATCATCTCGCGCAACCGACGTAATAACGACATGCTTTAACCCCAACATCTCCACGGCTGCCGCCAATTTTCCCGGTTCATCCCTATCCGGCGGCAACGGTTTTCCCTTTGTAACGGCACAATATCTGCACGCTCTGGTACACACGCCGCCGAGGATAAGAAAGGTAGCCGTTTTATGACCGAAGCATTCACCGATATTGGGGCAATCGGCGTTCTCGCACACCGTATGTAACTGCAACCGTTTCATCATATTTTTTACGGCAGTATATGTCTCATCATTACAAACCCGTTGCTTGAGCCATTCCGGCTTTTTCATATGAGCAGTCATGTTCCTCACCTCGAACAGCAGGTAGGCTGCGGAAAGGGAATTTATAACCGCTCCCCTGCCGCAGCTCATATCCCTAATTTATTTGCGTTCAGGCGGCCAGTGAATAGATGCTTGGAATACATCCAATGCGGCCTCTCCAATAGCTTCCCCTACGGACGGATGTGCCCAAATCGTGCTGATCAACTCATCCACCGTAGCCTCCAGCCGTATCGCCAAACTGCAGGCGGCAATCAACTCGGTCACACGCGGTCCGTACATATGGACGCCCAAAACCTCGCCGTATTTGGCATCGGCAATAATTTTTATCATGCCTACTCCGCCGTTTTCAATAAGCGATTTTCCGTTTCCCGATAACATGAAGCGTCCTGCTTTATACTCAATCCCTTTAGCGGCCGCTTCATCTTCCCGCAGGCCTACGCCTGCCACTTCCGGTTCCAAGTAAATGCATGCCGGGGCCGTCGCCTCCTCAAACGAGCCTTCACCCCGCATAATGTACTCGACGGCAGCCACCCCCTGTGCCGAAGCGGCATGAGCCAGCATTAGTTTTCCGTTGCAATCGCCGACGGCGAAAATTCCCGGTACGGAAGTCCGGAAATGTTCATCCGTAACGATCCGGCCGCGTTCCAGAACGACACCTGCGTCTTCCAGGCCGATATTCGCCGTTCTCGGCCTGCGTCCGACTGCAACGATAACCGCTTCACCGGTAACGGCAAGGTCTTCTTCCTGCCGTTTGGCATATACGGTCAGCAATCCGTCCTGCCGCTCGATGGACTCGACTTTCGAGTTGACAGCTACTTCAATGCCCCGTTTTTCCAAATCTCCCTGAACGAGAGCCACAATTTCTTTATCCACCGGCGGCAAAATATAAGGCAACGCTTCCACGATTGTGCATTTTGCCCCTACGGCCGCAAACATGGCTGCAAATTCAATACCGATAACACCGCCGCCGATAATGACAATAGACTTCGGAATCTTTGTTAATGCCAAAGCCTGCGTACTGTCAAGCACTCCCGGCAAATCGGCCCCGGGGAGCTTTAAGTATACCGGTTCCGAGCCGGTGGCCAGAATGATATAATCGGCAGTCAGCTCCTCACCGGCCGCATCTACCGTATGGGCATCAATAATACGGCCGTGCCCGGTATATTTTTTTACGCCGTTGGCTTTCAGAAGGCTGTCAACACCGCCGACCAACCGCTTAACAACGGACTCCTTATATTTAACCGCCTCGCTCCAATCAACAGCTGCACCGGTTACATGTACACCCACGGTTCCTGCTTCTCTTATAATCGAATCGTACAATGAGCTGACATGTATCAGCGCCTTTGTCGGAATACAGCCTACATTCAGGCAGGTGCCGCCGACATGGTCTTCTTCAATGACGGATACGTCCGCACCAAGCTGTGCCGCTTTAATCGCGGTTACATATCCGCCGGGACCGGCACCGATAACGATAATACGTTTTTTGCTTTTTTCAGCACTCCTGCCGGACGTCGCCGCAGCCGCTTTTTCAACAGCTTCACCGCTCGTGCCGTCCGTACTTTTTGCGGCGGCTGCGGCAACGACTTCACCGGCGGCACCGATATAGCCCAACACACCCTTTACCGGCAATACATCTCCTTCTTGTGCGACTATTTTCAACAGAACGCCGTCTTCCGGCGCTTCCACGATATTATTGATTTTATCGGTCTCCACTTCGACAATGCCGTCACCTTTTTTGACGGCATCGCCTTCCTGCTTCAACCACTGCGAGACGGTTCCCTCCGTCATCGTCAGGCCCAATTGAGGCATAATCAGTTCACCGGCCATAATTCACGGTCTCCTTTCATCCGTCCGAATAACTGCATTCCTTATAACAGCAACAGCGGATTTTCCATGTATTCCCTCAAGCGCGAGGTTACCAGCCCGGCAGTGGCGCCGTCAATAACGCGGTGGTCATAGCCCAATACGGCATTCATCATAGGCGCAATCACAATTTCCCCGTCTTTAACTATCGGTTTTTCCACTGTCCGGCACACACCGAGAATCACCGCTTCCGGCGGATTGACGATCGGTGTGAAGTGGTCGCAGCCGTACATTCCCAGATTACTGATCGTGCAGGTTCCGCCCTGCATTTCATCCGGTGAAAGCCGCCCTGCTCTCGCTTTTTCAGCCAGCTCGCCTACTTTGTCGTGAATCTGCATTACGCCGAGGCGGTCGGTATTTTTAATGACAGGCACGATCAAGCCGCCGTCAATCGCTACAGCCACGCCCATGTTAATGTCCGCATTGTGGATAATATAGTCATCCGCAAAGCTGTCATTGGCGGCAGTATATTCTTCCAATACACGGCTCAGGGCCTTGATAATCAAATCGGTAAAAGAGAGTTTCTTATCCATTTTCTTAAAGGCCGCTCTCAGCGCCGTCGCTTCCGTCATGTCGATTTCAACCGTATGATGGACATGCGGCGTATTGCGCCAGCCTTCACTCAAGCGTCGGGCAATGACCTTGCGCATGCCTTTTAACTCAGTTTTGTTCGTGTCCTTTGCCGCCGTAGCCGCACTCACGTCAAGCTTCGCGTCAGGCTGCCGAAGCGGGACTTCCGCGGCAGCTCCGGCCGCACGCAAAACATCCTTTTTCATAATGCGGCCGTCCGATTGAACACATCCCGTATCAACACCCAATTCAGCGGCAAGCTTTGCGGCTGCAGGTGAAATACGAACCTTATGCTCTTCTTTATACGCCGACACGTCATCGCCGACGATTCTGCCGTTCGGCCCGCTGCCTGTTACAAGCGCCAGGTTAATGCCGTCTTTTTTTGCTAAAAACCGGGCATAGGGAGTAGCCAATACCCGGCCGTCAACAACGACATTCTGTACCGGAATTGCTCCGCTCAGCTCGGATACGGCGGCCACTTCTTCATTTGCCGCCGCAATTGCGGGCAGATCAAAGGTATCATCAGCGGTTCGCCGTACATTAACCGTTTCTCCGGCAGCGCCGATGATGCCGAGTAAGCCTTTAACCGGCAATACGTCGCCTTCCCGGGCGACTATTTTTAACAAAATGCCGTCTTCCGGAGCTTCTACGATATTATTGATTTTATCGGTCTCCACTTCGACAACGCCGTCACCTTTTTTGACGGCATCGCCTTCCTGCTTCAACCACTGCGAGACGGTGCCCTCCGTCATTGTCAGGCCCAATTGAGGCATAGTCAGTTCACCGGCCATAATTCAGTTCCTCCTTTATTTCGGTCAATACACCTTTTCAGATTATGTTTCCTTATTTATTCCCGGACTGAAGCTTACCCTTTTTGGGCAGGGACAACATGACCAGTCCCGAAATGATCAGCATGCCTCCGAGTGCCCAATAGCCGGCATCGGTTGATCCCGTAGTCTGCTTAATAACGCCCAGCATATAGGGCCCCAAGTATCCTCCCAAATTTGCGATGGAGTTAATCATTGCCGTAGCACCGGCCGCCGCCGCACCGCTGAGAAAAGTCGTAGGTACGGACCACCAGGTCCCCATTGCCGAATACACGCCGACAGCCGTAACGGAAATGAAGATCAGGCTGAGAATGCCTGTATGAATAAACGGAGCGCAAATCAACCCGAAAGCGCCTAAAAACATGCAGCCTGCAATGTGCCAACGAACTTCTCCGGTTTTAGAGGAGTGGTGCCCGATAATAATTTGAGCAATCAATGCCGCTCCCATGGGAAATACAATGGCAATACCCACTAATGCCGGTGACCAGCCGGACACGCTTTTGAGAACCTGTGGCATCCAGAAATTGAAGCCCCAAAAGCCGGTAATCCAGGTAAAATAAATTACACATAACCGCCATACTTTCTTATCCGTAAGAGCCTGCCAAATCGTATACTTTTTAGCTTTATCCTTTTCCTCTTCTTCCGCTGCAATAGTTTCTTTTAAATACTCTTTTTCCAGCGGCGAAAGCCAATTAACCTTATCCGGCCGATCTTTAACCCAAAACAGGAACACGAATGTAAAGACCACGGCCGGAACGGCTTCCAGCAAGAACAGGCATTGCCAACCGTAAAGCCCGAACAAATTCAGTTCCAGCAATATTCCGGCAATGGGCGCGCCTATGATAGCCGCGATCAAAAGAGAGGTCAACATTAAGGAAATAGCTGCCGCCCGCTCCCTGCCGAGGAACCACCGCGGAAACAATACGGCGTAAATTACCGGATACAGGCTGGCTTCACACGCACCGAGCAAAAACCGGAACAAATAAAAATGCCACGGTGCCGTCATGAATGCCAACAATCCGCACACAATACCCCATGTAAACATAATCCGGGCAATCCATTTGCAGGCATCAAATTTCGCCGCAATTAAGGAGCCGGGAATTTCAAAGAAAAAGTATCCCAAGAAAAACATACCTGCACCGGCGCCGAATATTTCGGGCGTGAGCCAATCCAACTGCTGCGCCATCGTCATGCCGGCGTAAGCAATATTTACCCGGTCTATAAAGGCAATGACGGAAACCAGAAAAACGGGAAGAATAATATGAAGCTTCCTTCTGCGGTCTAAACCGGCAAAATCAATACCGCTGTATTTCGGATCCATAAAAATACATCCTTTCTGTCGATTATTTTTATAAAAATAAATTATTTTCCGAGCATGTCCTTCACGGCCCTGCAAATATCTTCCGGCTCAATTTTCACCAATCGTTCCAGCGTCGGCGCATACGGAATCGGTACGAACGGTGCCGCTAAACGGACAATAGGCGCATCCAGATAATCGATCATTTCTTCCGCGGCACGCGCGGCAACTTCCGCACCGACGCCGCCCTGCTTTACCGCCTCGTGTACAATCATGAGCCGTTTTGTCTTTTTCAGGGATTGATACACAGTATCCATATCAAGCGGAGAAATCGTTCTTAAATCTATGCATTCAAGAGAAATACCGTCTTTTGCCAATTCGTCCGCCGCCATCAACACATGGTTCATATAAAAGGAATAGGATACAACCGTTATATCCATCCCCTCTTTGGCTACACGGGCTTTGCCGATAGGTGTCAGGAATGCACCTTCCGGTACATCTCCTTTCATGGAAAACAACCGTTTATGTTCAAAATACAGTACAGGATCGTCACTGCGAATCGCAGCTTTCAACAACCCTTTGGCATCTGCCGGGTTGGACGGGATAACGACCTTGATGCCGGGAATGTGCATGAACCAAGCTTCAACGCATTGCGAATGCTGTGCCGCGCCGCCCCGTGTCATGCCGTCGGGAGCACGCAATACAAGAGGCACTTTTGCCTGGCCGCCGAACATATATCTGGCCTTTGCCATTTGGTTGAAAATTTCATCCATAGGCACGCCGATAAAATCGGCAAAATGCATATCTACAACCGGCCTCATACCGGCTAACGCGGCACCGACGCCGCCGCCGATAATAGCGGTTTCCGAAATAGGCGTATCACGAACGCGGTCATTCCCGAATTCTTCAGCCAAGTCTTTAAACTGTCCGAAAATACCGCCTTGCCGCGCAATATCTTCACCCATCAAAAATACATTCCTGTCCCGCTTCATTTCTTCACGCATTGCTTCCTGCGTCGCTGCGGAAAATGTAATCTGCCTCATATCCATGCCCTCCTGTATCACCTATTTATCTGCCTATTCACAATAATAGTTTTCCATCAGTTCCGATTCTGCCGGGTACGGTGCCGCCATCGCTTCCTGTACGGCTTCTTCCACCAGGGCCTTCGCCTTTTGATCAAGCTCGTCCAATTCGGCATCGGTAAGCCACTTTTCACCGGTAACGACAGCACGGAAATTCTGCAGAGGATCGTCTTTAGTGAAGTGTTCTTGTACTTCCTCTCTGGTGCGGTATTTTTCCGGATCTCCCACAAAATGCCCCTTTATACGGTATGTTTTTAATTCCAGCAAATACGGGCCTTTACCGCCGCGAACATACGCAACGGCTTCTTTTGCCGCTTCATATACTGCAAAAAAGTCATTGCCGTCCACGCTTTTACCGGGCATATCGTACGCCGCGGCCCGAACGGCGATATCTTCGACCGAGGTGGTGGTTCTATACGGAGTCGTTGACGCCCATCGGTTCATTTCGCAAACATAAAGTACGGGCAATTTCCAAACGGAAGCCATATTGCAGGATTCGTGGAAGGTCCCGCGGTTGGATGCGCCGTCACCGAAGAAGGCAACGGCAATTTGTTCCGTCCTTTTCAATTTCGCCGCCAATGCCGCCCCCATGGCCAGGTTATAGCCTGCGCCGACAACGCCGTTGGCACCGAGCATACCGATAGAAAAATCGGCAATATGCATGGAACCGCCTTTGCCGCGGCAATATCCGGTCTCTTTCCCATATAATTCCGCCATCATCTTCTTTATATCCGCCCCCTTGGCCAGGCAATGACCGTGGCCGCGATGGGTGCTTTCAATATAATCATCCGTGCGGAGATTCTCGCATACGCCTACACCGCAGGCTTCTTCACCGATGTATAAGTGAGTAAACCCCGGTAATTCACCGGCAAGGAAAATCTCTTCCACCTTCGTCTCATACGCCCGAATGGTCGTCATTTTGCCGTATGCTTCCAACAAAAACGCCTTATCATATTTCTTCATGCTGCGCTCACTCCTTTTCGTTTATCTTGTTCGCACTCGTCAAAGAATTAATCAAACAGGTCTATTGTTTGCAAATGTCCGGACAATACATGCCGTTCCCGCTCCGTTTGGCCGAAATCCTTAATAGCTTCCGCCAACTTTCGGAGACCGTGTTCCCCCCTTTCCGTCCTGGGAATGTGATATATGAAAACATGCTCCGGCGAAACATGCCGTAACCATGCTTTACTGCGGCTGTCCGCATAAGCCAACGGATTAATAAACACTCCCTTTACTTTGTTTTTTACAGTCAGTGCCAACAGCTTTTCAGCCGGACAGGTCGTATCGGCGTCACCGAGAAAGATAAAACTCTCCTCTCCGATATTGAGAACCGGGCAATAATGCGTTATATCAAAAATCGGCTCTCCCATATGATGCGAACGAAAAAAAGCGACATTCACGTTACGGCCCAACCGGTGAAAAGAGCTTTTCGAATTGCCGCCCTCTACATAAATGATGCTTGTCCCGTATCGTCCCGATGCAATCGCCCGCGTATCTTCATAGGGCATTCCCGGATTACCCGCTTTAGGGATATATACTTGCTTTACTTTGTTATTCTGCAGGTATCGCTCCGTCTGAAAAGCATCAAAATGATCTTGATGACGATGGGAAAATAACAGGAACTCGATATTCCTGAACCTGTCGCCGTCTCCCCTGGCAGCCCGTAAAATCTCTGCCGGCCTGTCGCGGAAAAATTCATTTACGCCGTAAATTCCGTCTATCAAAAACGTATGTCCGCCGGCCTCCAAATAAATACCTGCGTTACCTACCGTCGTTATTCGCATGGCAATTCACTTTATCCCCGACCTGCGCGTGTCCCCATCTTTTCTTCAAAGTATTTAATCATTCCGGCCTGATCGATATCGATATAGCCCTTATCTTTCATCCAATCCATAATTCGCAGCGTAACATCGGTCACCGGCAAATCGATGCCCAATGTGTGCGCATATGCCTTTGCATTGAGGATATCCTTGCGGTGAACGGCAATCCTCGCCCCCGGTTCATAATCGCGGGCAATAATTTTAGGCACCTTGTTTTCATACAAAGGCCCTCCCGCAAAGCCGGTCCTGGTGGCATCGAAGGTCGTCCGTAAATCAATGCCGGCCTTGGCGGCAAAGGCGTATCCTTCCGCAATAGCCGCCAAATATGCTCCGGCAATCGTATTATTAATAAGCTTCGTAACGCTGCCGCTGCCGACACCGCCGGTATGTACCGGATTTCCCATGCACGCTAATAACGGCTCTATCCGCGTGAACACTCCCTCTTCGGCACCCGTCATAATAGCCAACGTACCGTCGGCCGCCTTGGGATTGCCGCCGCTCACGGGTGAGTCCGCCAAGAACATACGGGCGCCTTTAACTTCTTCATTCAGTTCCGAAATAATATGCGGCGCCGTGGAAGAGAGGTCTATGATTACTGTTTCGGGAGCACTCAGCCGTACGGCCTCCTTTACGGAATGAATAACGGTTTCATGAGTCGGAAGCATTTGCATTATGACGCTGCAGGTCTTATATATTTCTTCCGGCTCCGTTGCCGTGTGCCCCCCGGCCTTTTTGAGCAATTGCATTTTTTCGTCAACCACATCGAATCCGTATACGGGACAACCGGATTTCTTAACGAGATTAACCGCCATCAACAGTCCCATAACACCCAATCCCAAAAAACCGATTCTTTCGTTCCCTGCTTCCGCCACTTTGCTTACCTCCTCGTATGCAGTACTTTTCATTCCGGATTATCATTTTATAAATTACCGTTTGTTATTATCAGGCTACCATAATATAAAGTTGCCGATTGTATAAATTGATACACTTTTCAACTTTTTCTTTTCATTAATACAGTTTTTCAGTACGTATATATAAAATATTATCGTTATTTTTATCACTATCTGTTACTTTTTATTTACTCAATATTATTCTCAATACATTGACTTATTTCTACCGTTACGGTATAGTTAATTACAAATAATCATGTATTGATTTTGTTTTCGTGATTTATTTATATGGAATCTGAAAATGAATACAGCCGATTTTCGTACAGTAACTGCCAATCTTATAAATGTATTCAAGCAATACGGACGCGAAGAGCGGTATACAAACGGGCAAATAATCTTCATCCGGAATGAAGAAGCGAAAAATCTCTACTTTATTCAAAGCGGACTGATTCGTGTATACTTGCCCTATACGGACGGAACGGAAAGAACGCTGTGCTACTTCTCGGGAAATACGATTATCGGAGAAGATGCATTTACGTGCCCGTCCCTGCGCATTGTCTGCACGAATTCCCTATTTAACACGCATGTATACAAGCTTTCTGCAGATGAACTCATTCGCCAGGCCATGCAAAGCAAAGAGCTTATTCGCGGAATCCTGTCTTTCTTCATGCACAAAATCACATTGCTGCACAGCTGGATATTTTATGCCCAATTCCCGAAAAACGAAGAAAAATTGGCCTGTCTCTTATACACACTTTCTTTATCCGAGCCGGCAATACAGCTGTCGCACCATCAGCTCGCCTCCGTTACGGGGATGAGCCGCATTACGACAACGCGCATATTGAATTCATTTGCCAGGAAAGGCCTGATTTCCGTGCGGTATAAAAAAATCGAAATATTGGACCGGAAAAATTTACGTTATATTTTTAAAGACAAGGGCTTCTATTAATTCATTACATACAAAAAAGCCGGACAGTACCACGTGTTATGCACGTAACACTGTCCGGCTTTTCATTTACAAAATCTTACAGATTCGTTTAATATGTACGCAAACAGGCACGCCTGCCGTTTCCGGTATGGCGTGCCTGCCTGTTTCTGACAGCATTTGTTGTATGTTAGAGGAGTGTGCTGTCCTATATAAAGATGGGATTTTAGAATTTATACGTCGCCTGGATGCGCGTGTAATCGCCGAGCTTGAAGCTTTCCGGCCCGTAGAGCGTATCTCGCTTGCCCGTGCTCCTGGCATCAAAGGTGTAAAAGGCTTCAATGAGGAAATTCTTCGCCGGCACGTAACCTGCACCGAGAGTGAAGCTTCTGATGCCGTCGAGGTAACGGTCGGGAACGCTTTCCGTACCATTGCCGCCGAGGAAGGAGCCGTGTTCAAAATACTTGTAGTCCGCGAAAGCGTTCCACGAACCCTTCACGTTCGTGTCGGCCTTGCCCACGTCGAAGCGAAGCACCCAGAACGTCGGTGCCGAACCGCCGCCGGTGTAAGCGCCGTAGGCGTCGCGGCCGCCGTGGAAATAACGACCCGTATCGGCCCGATTTACGCCCCAGTCAAAGGAGAGGACGGATCCGCCGATTTTATACTGCGCGCCCAAACCGAAGACGTTGGCCACACTTAATTCCTTCGTTTTTACACGGTAGCCGTCTCCGGACGAACGGAGATACCACGCCGCAAGACCGAGATTATCGCCCACCTTCCGCCGCACCTGCACGTAAGCGGCGCGGTCGATTTCGGGAATGATATCACGTTTGACGAAAGATCCGTCCGTCAAAATAATCTTGGGAAGCTCGCTCAGCGGTATGGGCGCACCGTCAGTCGGATGGTAATTTGTTCCGAACTGTTCCACTTCTGCTCGTCCCATAAAGGCCGCATACATAGAATCCCATACTTCCCGTTCCGTCAGATCCCGGCCGTCTTTATCCGTAAAGATCACGGTCTGACCGTGCTTGCTGTAATTGAGCTTAATGGCGTCCGTATAGGACTTGAAGTAGTCGTAGAGCTTCGCCTTGCCCGCAGCCATATCGGGGTTGAAGATATCTCCCCAGCTGACGGGACGCACGTCATAGCCGAGTTTGCGCAGCTTTGTCGCATTACCGTATATCCAAGACATAAGCTCACCATCGTCCATGTATTGATATGCATCTTTCCCTAAATCATGGTGAAGCGCATTATTCAGGTCCAAAGCGCTGAAAATCGTAATACCGGGGATATCGCTTACCTTGCCCCACACACCCAGCATATTAACTTCATGTTCCGGCGCATACATTTGTCCGTATTCCGGTGAGTCCACGTACATACCTGACGGTGTATCTACAGGCCAGGCATACTTGGCTTTTAAGAAAAAGTTATGATAGAAGTCATAGCCACGCTTATTTCTACTTACCATATCCTTGCCCAAGTTCTTACGGATCTCATTGAGCTCCGTAAGGACCTTGAGCCGCGCATCGGCAATTGCTACGGGATCTGTCAAGCCGTCGCCGGCATGTTTCAACTTATTTTTATAGTCAATATTCGCATTTGTCCAATCCACGCCCGGCGCGGTCGTGCCGTTAATGAGTTCGTCGTACGTCGGCGAGCGGTAGAATTTCCCCTTTTCGGCATGCGTATAGGCCGAGTCCGTAATGCCCGTACTGCTGCTGAAATCACCGTAGCCGATACGGACCTGCGTCTTTTGATCGGTCCACGTCGTGCGAACACCCGTGTAATCTTGTCCGAACCAGTAGCCCGTGACACCCATCCGTTCCGTCAGGCGTCCTGCCGTAAAATCCCACTTGCCGGTGCGGCGGTTGAGTTCGGCCCGTTCGAGGCGCACATCATGGAGACCGCGCTTGTCGGCAACGGTATACTGCGTGTCGCGAACGCCCGTCGACCCTTCGACGAGGAGATTCGTCTTTTCGTCAAGCTGCGCGTCCAGACCGAGGCGCAGACGCTGTTCCAGGCCGTGACGGGGACGGTTCTTCAAGCTTTCCACGGCACCGTCGTCACTGCTGCCGGTCGTCATCGTATAGCCCGTACGGCGGCCCACACTGTCGTAAACAGGCGTCAGGAAAACAAGTTCCCGCACGCCTGCCGTTTCGACACCGCCGTGCATGTTGCTGCGCACGCGGTAATCGCCGATAAAGTCGACATCGCCCTTCTTGCGTCCCGCATCCTTGTCGGACGGTCTCGTAAGGAACCGGTCCGCCAACGCGACGGCCGCATCCGTATGGACGGCGGCATCCGTTTCGCTTCCCGCCGCAGCAGTCTTTTCGGCTTTCTTCTTGGCTTTGGCCGCCGCTTCTTCCGGCGTGTCTACACCGAACTTGATGTTTGCTCCAATACGGTACAGACGATCCTGGTAGGCCCTGTCATCATCGCGGTGGTTAAAGATATTGTCTACGCCGACATAGACCATCATGTCCTTGCCGAAATTCTTTTGCACCATAAAGTTCCAAATGCCGAAGGTTTTCTTCTTATAGTCCGCCTTTTTCTTGGCCCACGTGCCCGTTGCGGCATCATAATCATCGTGCGTATATGTTGTGTTGATGGAATTGCTGTCGAGCATGTGGATGTAGTAGTCGCCCCAGAGAGCGGCCTTCCAGCCGTGCGCCTTGTCTTCATAGTTAAGGCTGATATCCACCTTGTGCTGCGGCCGGTCGAGGAGCTGCCGCGGCATGTCGGGATCACTCTTGTTGACGGCATGGAGCCAGGCGTAGCCGAGTTTGGCGGACCAGCGGTCGTTGAATTTCTGCTGCACTTCCGCTTCAAAGCCCGTAATTTCGGCGCGTCCGAGGTTCTTAAAGCTGTAAATCCGGTCCGCGTCGAGGGCGCCCTGTCCGGAAATATAGCTGCCGAAGTTGATGAGCTGCCCGACGAAATAGCTCGTCATGTAATTGTCAATGCGGTTGTGGAAGAGCGACGCACGGCTATAGGTCTTGCGGCTTTCCCCTTCTATAGAAATATCGAAGTTGACCGACTTTTCCGGCTTTAAATTCGGGTTGCCGATCCAGTACCAGCCGTAGTTGGCACCGCCGGAAGAGCCGTACATTTCCCAGTTGTAGTACAGTTCACCCAAACCGGGCGTGGCGTAGCCCGTACCGACGTTGAATTTCAAACGCCTGTGCGCATTGCCGCCCAGATTGTGCGTCATGCCCAGGTTTGCCGTCAAATGACTGCCGAATTTATCGCTGTCATCGACGCGTAAAACCGGCGTAATGATAGTATCCTTATTTACCTGCCACATGTCCTGCACAAAGGCATAGCGTTTACGCAGGCGCGCTTCGCCGCCGCTGACGAGGTTTTTCCGTTCATTAAAGGCCTGCATGAAGGTCTTGCCGTTGTATACGGGCCGCACCGTATCTTCACCGTAATCATCAAGACCGAGATACAAATTAACGATATCACGATAATGTGTATCATATCCCGGGTTCTCCGCTTCGAGCTGCGCCTGAAAGGCGTCGTGTGCCGGCCCTGCCGTAAGGAGGCGATTATACGTGTCCCGCGTAATGGTACCGTCATGCAGCGCCTTAGCCAGACTCGCTGTATATGTGCCTGCCGGTACGTATCCCCATTTTTCATATTGATACACGGCTATAGGCGTCAAAGTGCTCCCCATACCGGAGTCGATGTAAATTTCCGGCGACTTGCCGTTAAATTCTTTCATGGCTTCATACGTAATGGGCGGTGCCGTATCGCTGTTGTAGTATTCCTTGTTTTTATTCCAGTTCAGCGTCCCGTCGGCACCGGTCGTAAAGAGGTAGTCGTGGACACTCGACTCGGGCACGTTTTCACTGTCTGTATAGAGGTTCTTGTCATAGTCCCACGGGTTAATGCTCTTGAGCCACTTTTTCGGTGCGTTCTTGAGGCGTGTCCCGTCGGCCCGTTCATCCGCATAACCTGCACCGTAGGTCAATAAGTGCTTGTCATTTACGGCCGTATTAACTGTCCCCTTCACATCGAGCTGCTTATGTTTCAGCCAGTCGACGGCGGACAGACCGTTTTCGCCCATGTAACTCGTAAAGCCGGCGCCGAAGTAGCTCGTCTTGGTCGTGTCGTTTTCCTTCATCTTGCCGTACATGACGTCGATTTTCCAGTCGGACTTCTTATTTTTGCCGCTGTACGTCAGGGCATACGTATCACGACTGATGTCGCGTGAAAAGATCCGCATCGGCTCGAAAGCGGCGCCTATGGGGTTGGTCTCGGTCTTGCTGCGCCGCTCCATATCTTCTTTTTCGTGCATGATACGAAAAGCGAGTTTATTGTTTTTATTCAACTCGATTTCGGCGGCAGCACCAATGTTTTTGATGTCACCGTAGTAACGCAGGGACGGCTTGAAATCACTCGTCCAGATACCGCTGCCACCACTGATACTGCCGATGGAGCTTGAATAGGCGAGGCGATCCGAGTAGACAGGGAGGATATCACGCTTGCTGCCGAAGATGCTGAACTTCACGTTGCCTATCTTACCCGTGTCGGCGCGCATATAGTAGTTGGACGGCCACGTATTTCTGTTTTCGTCCGTGCCGTCATGATTGTGGTAACGAGCTTCCGCATTGAGCTGAAAGGACGGGTTCTTCGACGGCGCCTTCGTAATGATGTTGATAACCCCGCCGATGGCGTCGGGTCCGTATTTTGCGGTCGCTGCGCCGCGAATGATTTCAATGCGCTCAATATTTTCCGCACCTATGCGCATCGCTTCGTCGCTACCGCCCATGTACTTGGATACGTCACTTAATACCTGCTGGCCGTCTACAAGTATGAGCGTATGACGCGGATCGGCGCCGCGGATGGATATACCTACGCGCCCCATGGCATCGATGGTGCGGGTCACGCCGGTCTCGCTGAAGATAATATCTTCTACGGACTTGGCCTGCTTTTCTTCAATATCCTTCTTCGTAATAATCGTCG
>UMHT01005724.1_pt1 | contig 150383 bp, 126 predicted proteins | sample 1965601 | NCBI WGS metagenome assembly UMHT01 (sample SAMEA4836105, study PRJEB28245) | human gut metagenome | biome: gut microbiome; material: fecal sample | place: Denmark | collected 2008 | reverse complement strand
TAGTTTACATAACTTTATTTCAGCAAGGACTTTCCTATAATATGAAAAAAGGACTTTTCCCGGAAGAGACAGCAGAGCTGCCGGAAAAAGCCCGGATTGCGTCAGCCGGATTTATGCCGCAGTGCAGGCCAATCCCGGGCTTTTTATTTCACCTTTTATTTCATTTCACCGTCATCACAAACCGTTCCCGGTCATCCTTCACATTATACCGGTACCGGTCCTTTTCCGGCTGAGCATACCGCACCTCACAGCACCTGATTCCCAACCGCCTGGCCGTCTCATTGGTATATATGTCCATGGTTATTTCCGCCGGATATCCCATGTCATAGCTGAACCGCACATCACGAAATTCATTGTTGATACATGCTTCAATCATTTTCCTGGCAAATGCCTCCTTATCCCCAATGTACAGCTTATTCGCTACAATAGTCATGTATTCTGTCCTCTTTCCATCCCAGGAGGAAGATATGGTATTCCTCACCGACACGCCCCTTCCCCACTGCAGATATATGCAAAGGGCCATCAGAACCAGCGATGCCCGCATCAGTCTTTTTCTCATTTTTAGCATACCCCTCACCTGTATTATCATACACATTGTACTCTAATACAGCTTATATTTCAATACATCCAGGAATATACTTATATGGAAAGGCGGGGGATGGCATGCATATTGAGATTGATTTGGAGCGTCTGCTGAAGGAAAAAGAGAAAAGTAAAAACTTTGTCTGTGAAAAATGCGGTTTGCAGCGGACTCAGTTCAATAATTACTGCAAGAACAAGGTATCCCGCGTTGACCTTACCATTCTTGCCAAGATATGCGATTGTCTGGACTGTACGCCCAATGATATATTGAAAATAGTAAAAGAGACGGCAAAAGATGAATAGAACGCATGACGCCATGTGAAGCTATTCATCTTTTTTTGCGCCTGTATTCCCGATAAACAAAATTAAGCGGTAAAATTCAATCCGTTCTGGTGTAATATCTTGCAAGATTTTCCCTTCCCATTGTGTTAAAATAGCAGAAAAGCAGTTTAAAAGGAGCATCAAAATGATACAGGAGCAGGAACAGCGCCGGGCCTATTATGATAAGGACCTTAAGATAGAAGCCTACAATCTGAGCGGGGTCGTGCAGAAATTCCCCAATCATTTCCACGAATATTACGTCATAGGCTTTGTGGAGGGCGGCAAAAGGCACCTCTGGTGCCGGAACAAAGAGTATGATGTCAGCGCCGGGGATTTGATTCTCTTCAATCCCAGAGACAACCATTACTGCGCCCCCATAGACGTGGAGCCGCTGGACTACCGTGCCGTCAACATCGAGCCCTCTGTCATGGAACAGGCGGTAAGAGAAATCACCGGCCGGGGAAGAGGATATATCCAAGCCCGATGACCGTATCCAAAACCTGTGCACCTATATGGAGGAGCATTTTTCAGAAAATATAAGCCTGGATGAACTGCTGTCCATGACCACCTTTGGAAAATCCTATCTGCTGCGCTCGTTTACAAAGCAGGTGGGTGTTTCCCCTTACCGCTACCTCCAGACCATCCGCCTGGACAAGGCCAAAAAATTCCTTGAACAGGGCATACCGCCTGTGGAAGCAACGGCCATGGCCGGATTTTCAGACCAGAGCCATTTCACCAACTTTTTTAAGGAGTTTATCGGGCTCACCCCCGGACAGTATCAGAAAATATTCTTATCAGAACCTGATAAGGAACAAAAGGAGCGACATCATGAAGCTTAACCGTACCGCCGCAGGCCATTTGGCCGCATTTGTAACCATCCTTATATGGGGAACCACCTTCATATCCACCAAAGTGCTGCTTCGGACATTCAGTCCTGTGGAAATCCTGTTTATCCGGTTTGTCATGGGATATCTGGCGCTGTGGCTGGTCTGCCCCCGCTCCCTGCGCCTTTCCTCCGCCCGGCAGGAAGCACTCTACGCGGCGGCGGGTTTCTGCGGCGTTGCCATGTACTATCTCCTGGAAAATATCGCTCTCACTTATACCCTGGCATCCAACGTGGGAGTTATCATCTCCATTGCGCCTTTCTTTACCGCTATCCTGGGTTGGATGTTCCTGGGAGGAGAGAGGCCGCGTTTCAGGTTCTTTGCCGGATTTCTGCTTGCCATGGCAGGCATCAGCCTGATTAGCTTCGGCAATGAGGCCGCCTTATCCCTTAACCCCACAGGAGATTTACTGGCCGTGGCTGCCGCAGTCATATGGGCCGTGTATTCCACCCTCACCAAAAAAATCAGCGCATTGGGCCACGGCACTTTCCAGAGCACCAGAAGGACCTTTTTCTACGGGCTCCTATTTATGGTACCGGCTCTGACCTTCATGGATTTTCACGTGACGCCGGTTCAGTTTACTGATATGAAAAATATCCTGAATCTTTTATTCCTTGGGCTGGGCGCATCCGCACTGTGTTTCGTAACCTGGAATACAGGCGTAAAGATACTGGGCGCCGTTAAAACCAGCGTATACATCTACATGGTGCCGGTCATCACCACCCTGACCTCGGCCCTTATATTAAAAGAACCGGTAACTGTACCGGCTGCATTGGGAATCATCATGACACTGGCCGGATTGTTTTTATCCGTAAAAGCCGGTAAATAAACTGACCGGGAACCTGCCTCTTCTGAGGTAGGCCCCGGTCTTTCCTATTCTCCCTGGATAACCCTCTGGATATGGATGGCGAGAAAGCCTGCCTCCTGAGAGGCCACAGACATCCCCAGCCGCTTTTCCATATCCCCGCACACATCCACTGCCGCCTGGTAAGGCCCCGGAAAGGCATCCCTTGCATATGCCTCCATGTCCAGACTCACCGGCTCTCCCTTTCGGATGCGGGCAATCATATACCGCAGATGGCTCACCAGACGGTTATACCCCAGAGAGTCCGCTGCCAGCTTAATGCCCATCTTCTCTTCTATGCTGCGGATACTGTCCTGTACCAGCCTGGCCATATCCATGGAATGGGCCACATTCTCCTCGGATGACCCGGCGTGGATGTGAAGGGTAATGTATCCCACCTCATCTTCGGATATGACAATGCCTGTCATTTCACGAATGATTTCCCTGCCTTCCATGGCAGCCTGGTATTCCCGGTCAAACAGAGCCTTTATATCCTGGTTAAAAGGATTTGGAAGCTCCCTCCCTTCCCTGGCCCTGCCTGCGGCCAGGGCAATATGGTCCGCCATGGGTATCAGTATGTCTGAACTGATATCCCCCAGCGTTTTCCTGGCCGACTCGATTATATTTCCCGCCGCCTCGATAAAGACCGGGTCTATGCTGTTCACCTGCTGCAGCGCCGTGGATTTTCCGGTCACAAACTCATACCGCTTTGCCTCTTTCACCTGCTCCAACCGCTCCCCGGTCCGGTGACCGAAGCCTATTCCGTTTCCCAGCAGAATCAGTTCCCTGCCGGTATCTCCATCCAAAACCAGTATTCCATTGTTGTTTAATACTTTGATGATGCGGTACATAAACCCCTCCCCGTCCACAGCGCTGCCGGACTCTGCCGCGCGCCGCGCCGCTGCCCTTTCCTATACGGTCATTATACCTAATATCCCAAAAAACATCTACATTTGAATGAGATTTTTCCGCCCCGGCATACCATTTCTATATTCACCCCTTTAGTACCATCCGATTTCATCCAGCGCCCGTACCTCTCCGGTCTTAACCATGTGAATCTCACGGCCTTCCGTGAGACCGGTAAATACAGCCATACAAGCCTCGGACGCGGCGTTGGCCCTGATATATTCCAGGTCGAATTCCATCAGTTTCTGGCCTTTCTTTACCTTCTGCCCATCCTTCACAAAGGTCTCAAACCCCTTTCCGTCCAGCTTCACCGTATCCACACCGATATGCAGCAAATACTCCATACCGTCCCCTGTTTTCAGGCCAATGGCATGCTTAGAAGGAAACACAAACAGCACCTCTCCATCCTCCGGCGCCAGCACCTGCCCGTCTGCCGGTATGACCATGTAGCCGTCGCCCATGGCCTTGCTGGAAAATGCCTCGTCCGGCGCCTCCGTGATGGAGGCCGCTTTGCCGTTAAAGGGCGAGCAGATGATGTGCTTTTCCTGGCAGGATTCAGCATCTTCCTCCAAAGCCTCATCCGGTGCCTGCGCAAGATACTGCTCCAGATTTGACTTTATCACAGTTACGTTAGGTCCATAAATTACCTGAATTCCCTGTCCCTTTTTAATGACGCCCACTGCTCCGGTGGCCTTTAACAGCCTCTCATCCACCAAAGCCGGGCTATCCACGGAACATCTGAGACGTGTGGCGCAGCAGTCCACGGAGGTAATGTTTCTCTTTCCTCCCAGTCCCCTGGCAATATCCATGCTGAGGGCGTCTTTATCCCCGTTTCCTCCATTTTCCCCGCCTGCCGGACCTGCCGCGCCTGCCGGACCTGCCACTCCTGCCGCGCCTGCCGATTTCCTGGCGTTCACATCCGCCTTTGTGTAAAGCTTTGTCTCCTCGTCCTCATCCTCCCTGCCCGGAGTCTTTAAGTCAAACCTCTTAATCAGGAAGCTGAAAATAAAGTAGTACAGCAGGAAATATATGATTCCTACCGGAATAATTCTCATCCAGCTGGTTTTTTCATTTCCCTGAAGGATGCCAAATATAAGCAAATCCAGGAAGCCGCCTGAGAAGGTAAGTCCCACCGCGATATTCAGTATATGGGCAATCATGTAGGCGCTGCCTGCCAGAATCACCTGTACGGCAAAGAGCATAGGCGCCACAAACAGGAAAGAAAACTCAATGGGCTCTGTAATACCGGTCAGCATACTGGCCAGAGCTGCCGACAGTAGAAGTCCTCCCGCGGCCTTTCTCTTTTCCGGTTTTGCCGAGCGGTACATGGCCAGGGCAGCGCCTGGAAGGCCGAATATCATGAAGATAAACTCACCGGAGAAATACCTGGTGGCATCCGCGCTGAAATGGATCACATCCGGCGAAGCCAGCTGTGCGAAGAAAATGTTCTGGCCGCCCTGAATCAGATTTCCGTCCACCATCATGGTGCCGCCCACAGCGGTCTGCCAGAATGGCATGTAGAATACGTGGTGAAGTCCAAAGGGAATCAACGCCCTCTTTATAATACCGAAAATCAATGTGCCTGCATATCCTGTCCCCGTCACCAGGCCGCCCAGGGCAAATATGGCGTTCTGTACAACCGGCCATATGAAGTACATCACCATACCCACCCCTACATAGGCCACCGTGGATATGATGGGCACAAAACGGGAACCGCCGAAAAATGAGATGGCATTGGGCAGCGCAATCTTGTGGTAACGGTTGTGGAGCGCCGCCACTCCCAGGCCCACGATGATGCCCCCGAACACGCCCATCTGCAAGGTCTGGATGCCGCACACAGAAGCAATGGTGCCGTCCAGGACGCCAGGGGCAACGGTGCCGTCCGGAAGAATCTTTCCCGTGATGGTCAGCACCGCGTTGATGGATACATGCATGACAAAAAACGCAATCATGGCTGAAAGGGCCGCCACCTCTTTCTCAGCCTTGGCCATGCCAATGGCAACTCCCACAGCAAATATAATGGGGAGATTGTCAAATACGACATTTCCCGCCTTGGCCATGATGACCAACAGGGCGTTTAACATGGTTTTGTCGCCCAGAATCCGTTCCAGACCGTACGTCTGAATGGTGGTGGCATTGGTAAAGGAACTGCCGATACCTAACAGCAGTCCCGCCACCGGCAGCACTGCAATGGGAAGCATGAAGCTGCGTCCCACTCTCTGAAGAACACCAAATATCCTGTCTTTCATTTTCCTTCTCTCCTGTCTTTTTCTTCCAACCGCGCACCCTGGCTGTACGGACACAAAAAAGACATTAACCGTTAAGAACACTGTCTCCAATGTCCTCTTTCAGTTAATGCCTGCATCACCAGTAACACGCTCTTTATTCTGTTGCGCATTAAGTATAAACAAAAGACAGGATTTATGTCAATCCGAATTGTGCACTAATTTTCTTTTGTCTTTTTGTGCAAATTTGACAAACTCTCGTTTTCTATTCCAACGTCAGCCCAAAGTCCAGCTCATAGTAATTCCCCTCGCTGTCCACATCCCGCACCTGTTTGTTCTCACAGATATCAAGCTCCAAATATCCCTTAGTGGAATGGAAGTATTCGCCTGAGCTTGGCCGGATGAACAGAATGGCGAAATCCGCTTCCCTGTAATCTTCTGTCAGCTCCGCCTGAAACCTTTCCGCAAAGGACCTTTTGACTGCCTCCGTCTCCTTGGCGGCAGCCTCTGCTTCACAGCCAAAGCATTCCACATACACCTTCCTGCCTGCCGTCTTTTCCGCATCCAGGGGAATCAGGCCCTCTCTGTTCTTTAAGAGCACCACGGACTGCTGATGCACCCGGTAAGCGTCCTCCCAGTGCTTCTTTGTGGCCACCACCTGTTCCGCTTCCTCAGGGTCGCGGTATGGGTTGTCGAACATACCCAGTTCAAACTTTTCCTTTAAGGTCCTTGTCACCGCCCTTGTAAGCGCCTCATCGGTCAGCACCAGATCACTGGCCCGGTACCCCCGGGGCACCGGATGGCCCTGGGTCGTGTAATATCCATTCCTTCCGCGCTCATATGCCTCCCTGGCGGAAAACACATCCAACGACCCGCTGATGATATCCACTCCGGTATTGACAGCCAGCGCGATTCTGGAAGGCACATCCAGCTCCTCCACGCCCCAGGCCATCTTATTGGAGATGCCGGAGTCGCTGTTCACATATCCCTCAAATCCCATCTTCTCCCGCAGAAGCCCCTGTATGAAGGCCCTGTTAAACGCAAAGCCTACCGGCTCCATCTCCATGGCATCTCCGTCCGGCCCATACTGGGACTTGCTCTTGGCAGCCGATGGTTTGGCATAATACGGCATGATGGAGGATGCCTTTTTGTCTATGGCTGTCCGGAAGGCAGGCAGGTGGTATGTGCGCAGGCTGTCCTCTGTCTGGTACACATTCCACTGTCCCTGGACATAGTGGGGGTCGAATCCGTTTTCCCTGGCTCTGCCTCCCGGGAAATGCTTGATGGTGGCGGCCACCCCCCTCCCTTGTGACTCCCTGGCTGCTTCCCTGTATGCCGGGAATCAGACGCTCCATGATGGCGCACACAAGCTCCGGATCCTCGCCAAAGGTTCCATAGGACCGCTGCCACCTGGGATCTGTCATGACATCGGCCATGTACATATATCCCTTTTTCATCCCCACTGCATCCCATTCCATCCGGATACACCGGGCAAAGCTGTCTATGAGTTCCGGTCCGTTTCCCCGGACAGCCGCCGCGATTCCCATGGTCCCGGGCCAGGTGGCAAACACGCCTGCCGCATCGTTCATGCCGAATACAATCTCCCCGTGCTCATTCCTGGAATTGGAAAGGACCATCACAGGCAGGGCATGGCCGGTTCCCTCCGCCACCATATTAAGCTGGTTAATCCAGTCCGCCAGTTCGCCCGGCCTGGGGTTCTGACGCAGGATGAAATGGCGTATGCCCATTTCCTTTACCGTGCAGGTGGTTCCATACGTATTTTCCACATTGAAGATGGACTCGTCCTGCTCCACAATCTCCTCGTTGAGAAGGCCGCTTTCATCCACCTTTGTCCTGTCCTCCTGGTAAATTCCCATCTTCCAGGAGTTGACGAACAGCATGCCGATTTTCTCGTCAGCAGACAATTCCGCCGCCAGGGAAGCCGCCCTTTTGGCGGGAGTGTTGCGCCAATCCTTATAGGGAGCCAGCCTTCCATCCCCTGTCAGGTCCCTGAAATACAGCCCGTCCTTTTCGATCACCGGCTTTACGGTAACTCTGATGACAGGACCGTTTTCATTTTTATAAAAATGAATGTTAGTTGATGCCTTATTCATATCGTTTCAATCCCTTCTGCGTTTACGCTCTGTTTTCATTCTATACCGCTTCTCCGGCAGCGGCTTTTGTAGCTCCGTTCAGATGCGGTCCCTTTCCGGTCCGTACTTCCTTCCTGTTTTCCAGCTCTTCCTGGACAGCCGGCACATTCGGGTCAGGTCCAACCACAAACATTATGGCCATCATAGTCATGGATCCCCATGTTCCCAGGAGGAAGGTACTCTTAAGCCCGAACCTTCTGGACACAAACACGCCGCCGATGGAAATGGCTACTAACGGTGCGATGAGGATACTTGAAAATACGCCCTGAAGCCTGGAATTCAGCAGCATGTTGGCAAACAGGTATGTCATGGTGCCGCTCATGAGCAGCTTTCCCAGGAACAGGAAAAAGCGCTCATATCCAAACAGTTCATAGAAGTCATGCTGAAAGTCCCCGTCATCCTGTGCCCCGCGCGGATGGAAGCCATAGAAACCGGTATCAAAGAATATTTTCCGGATTTCATCAGGAACGGCTTTCCCTTTTTCATTACCCGTTCCATGGTGGAATCCTTACAGCCTGGGACCCTGTATCACATAACAGATTTTATAAACCTTCACAATAATCTGTTCCTGTATGACGGTAAAAATCAGGTTCTCATCGCCGGCCCCTATCTCGCCCATCCGGCAGACACTGCCTTTTGCGAGCAGAGCCTTCAGGATAACGGAAAAAATCTGTCCCTGCTGGTCCCCTTCAGCCAGTTCTGCCTCACCCTTCCCGTAGTAGGCAATTCTCACAGGAGAGCCCGGCCATAGTCCGTACCGAGGATCCGCTCCGTACGGCAAAAAACCTGGGGGTTTCCCTCAATACCATGCTCCGCAAAAGCGCTGAAACCGCCGGCATTCATCCTGTGTATCTGGACATCATCTCCTCCAACTTCGCAATGCTCATTGAAAATGCCAACACCATGAGGGAAGCGCAGGAATGCAAATCCCAGATGATAAGCGCATACTGCCGCTTTGTCCGGAAGAACCGCCTGGACCAGTATTCTCCCCTGGTCCGCAAGGCCATCACCTACATCCGCATCTATCTGGCTGACCAGCTCACCCTTGCGGGGATTGCAAAGGGTATCCGTGTCAGCCCCTCCTATCTCTCCCGCCTGTTTAACAGGGAGACAGGAGACTCCATCTCCAACTATATCACAAAGGCCAGGGTTGAAAAGGCAGCCGGACTTCTCTCATTTTCCGGTATGTCCATACAGAACATCGCGTTTTATGTGGGGTTTGGGGATTTGAATTACTTCAGCAGATGCTTTAAAAAATATAAAAGGATGACGCCCACCGAGTACAGGGCGTCATCCTCCATTGGGGTGTAGGGCGGGCTATTCTTCCACCCGCGCCTCCATGTTTCCCACATATTTCCTTTCCATCTGATGTCTGGCTTTACGGTTTTCCACGCTGTCAAACACAATGGAAAAATCGTAATCCTCAGGGTACAGCTCTTTGGCCCTTACCTTTAATTTCAAGCGTTTCTGGTTTATCAGGCGTTTTTCACGCTTTACCTGGACAAGCACATTTCCCGTCTGGTCCGCCGGCCTCACAACAATGCCGATCTCCCCCTTTGGCAGAACCTCCACGCTGTCGCCTCTCGTAAACCCTTTTTCCGGGCTTGCAGCAGCCGGCTTTCGCTTTATGGGCACAATGCCGGGAACCGGAATCCGCTCCAGCCCTCCCGGCCATTGTCTACCCGGTGGCTTTTCCTGAGACTTCTCCCGGGATTGGTACAGAGCCGCCCCTTCTCCGTAAGCCTCTGAGGCCGCTGTTTGAATCATGTCCTCCGGCATACCCAGCCGCTTTGCGATATAGAGGGCGCAGCTGTCCCCGGACTTTCCCATCTCCAGTCTGTAAAGGGGACGCAGGTTTTCCCGGTCAAAGGCCATTCTGGCGCTTATGAGTTCCTCATGGCGGCCCGCATAGGTCTTAACCTCCGGGTAATGGGTTGTAACCAGGTAAAGACATCCCCGAAGCCGCAGCTGCTCCAGTATGGCAATGGCAATGCCCATTCCCTCGGCCGGATCCGTACCTGAGCCCAGTTCATCCAGTATCACCAGGCTCTCCCCGGTAGCCCGCTTTAATATCTCCAGCACATTGGTGATATGGGCTGAAAAGGTAGACAGGTTATCCAGAATATCCTGCCCATCCCCAATATCGCATAATACAAGGTTGCGCATGGCTATGTCCGCCTCCCGGCAGGGCAGATGCAGGCCGGAGCAGGCCATGAGCACGAACAGTCCCACGGTCTTGATGGCAACAGTCTTTCCCCCTGTATTAGGCCCTGTTATTACCATTCCCCGTTTCTCTCCGCCCAGCTCAAAATCCAGCGGAACATTGGCATCCCCCGGCAGAAGGGGATGCCTGGCTCCCTTCAGGCGTATGATACCCTGGGTATTGATGGCCGGCTCCCCGGCCTCCATCTGTGCGCTGAGCTTTCCTTTGGCAAACACAAAATCCAGTTTTGCCAGCAGCGCCAGATTCTCCTTAAACCCGTCCTCCTCCATGGCAATCTTATCCATAAGCGTATACAGAATACGCCTCTCCTCGCAGTCCTCCTCAATCCTGAGTCCCTCTATCTCGTCCTGCAGCCTGGCAATGGTTTCCGGCTCTATAAATACCGTAGAACCGCTGTCGGATCGGTCTATGACGCTGCCCGGTATTTTGGACTTATACTCCTTCTTAACCGGCAGGCACAGCCGTCCGTTCCTGGTTACCAGGAAGGATTCCGCCATAAACTTTTTCTGCGATTTTAAAAGCGCTTCCGCCTTATCCTTGATTTTTTCTTCCAGAAGCAGCAGGTCCCGGCGAATATCCCGCAGCGCGTTGGACGCGCGGTCGTCCACCCTTCCGTGACGGATGGCTCCCTCTATCTCCTCTTTTAGTTCCGGCATCAGCCTGAGATTTTCCCCATAGAAGGACAGCGGAATTCCATAGGATACTCCCTTGTCCAGATACGACCTGACCCGTCTCACCGCGGCCAGGAACATACCGATTTCCTCCATTTCCTCCGGCGTAAGCAGCTCGCCCCGGACAGAACGGGCTACAAACTCAGCCGTATGTTCCATGGCCGGCATGGGAGGCATGCCCGCCAGCTCAAGCATCTGCCTGGCCTGGGTGGTGTCCCTCATGCTTCTTCGCAGCTCTCCCTCTTCCATGCAGGGCACAAGCCCTCTGGCCATCTCCCTGGCCTCTGCTGAATTGGCAAGATCCGCCAGCTGTTCTCTAATGATATCAAATGCAACTGTCTTATATGCTTCAAATGTTCCGTTCATTGTTCTGTCTGTTTCCTCTCTGTTTCCTTGTTCATCTCTGTTCCCTGCTGGGGATATATGATAATGTTGAATCGGTTACGAACATGAAAATGGAAGACAAAAAAACCTACGGACATCCACTACAGGCAATGTCGCATAGGTTTCAAAAGATACCATATGATTCATCTGTCATGGATTCCGGAGTACACAAAAACAAGGCCCGCCAAACGGACAATCATTTCATGTACGCAATCGGTTTATTTATCTTCCACAAACAGATACAATTAACAAAAAGACACCTCTCTTTAACTATTACTGCATTTGATAATAGCAGATTTAAAAGCTCCAGTCAACATTTTTATTTCAAATTGTGCTATACTAAATTATGCCATACGAAAAGGACAATGAAAATTCGGAGGAATGACTGACATGCCTTTTGTTTCACTTATCATACCTGTCTACAATGCGGAAAAATACCTGCGGCGCTGTCTGAACAGCGCTATGGAGCAGACCTTCCAGGACATGGAAATAATCGTAGTAAACGACGGAAGCCAGGATACAAGCCTTAAAATCTGCCGGGAATATGAAAAAATGGACTGCCGATTCCGTGTTATCAACAAGGAAAATACCGGGGTTTCCGACAGCCGTAACCAGGCCATTGAGACTGCCAGGGGCGAATACCTGCAGTTCATGGACAGCGATGACTGGCTGACCCCTGACGCCACGGAAAGCTTTGTTCATGCCGCCAGAAAATTCGACTGCGATCTGGTCGTCTCAGACTTTTACCGGGTGGACGGGGCTGTGTTCACGGAAAAGCAGCACATACGGGAACGGGGGCTTCTGACCAGGGCCCAGTACGCGGAATATATGATGCGGGAGCCTGCTGACTTTTATTACGGCGTACTGTGGAATAAGCTGTACCGCCGCAGCATTGTCCGGGAGCATCAGCTTAAGATGGACGAGGATCTGCGCTGGTGCGAGGACTTTTTATTTAACCTGAACTTCATCCGGTACGCGAAGCGGTTCACGGCCATCCAGACTCCGGTTTACTACTATATGAAACGCAAGGGCAGCCTGGTGAGCACGGACTGGAAAAAGGCCAATGCCGTGAAGCTAAAGCTCCGTCTCCTTAAGGATTACAAAGAATTGTACCAGAGCATGGATCTGTATGAAGAAAACAAGCTGAAAATCAACGCCTTTGCCGTGTCCATCGCAAAGGACGGCGGAATCGGAGCCCCCATGAGCCGGCTCAGGAAAAAGCTGAGCGAGGAGGATTACATTGAGGATGAACTTCCAGCAGGCTACACCCGTGTATGCCACACACTGGGTCCCATATACGATGAGACATCCCGCATACTGATACTCGGAAGCTTTCCCTCGGTAAAATCCAGGGAGCAAAACTTTTACTACGGCCATCCCCAGAACCGCTTCTGGAAATTGATGGCCCGCCTGTTTGAAGAACCCGTGCCTGAAACCACAGAGGATAAGAAACGTCTGCTGACGCGCCATCATATCGCGCTCTGGGACGTGGTGGCTGCCTGTGACATTAAGGGCTCCAGCGACCGGAGCATCCGCAATGTGATACCCACGGACTTAAACCGGATTCTCCGCACGGCCGGCATCGAAACAATCATTGCCAACGGCGACACGGCCTTTCAGCTGTACCGCAAATACTGTCAGGAAAAAACAGGAAGGGAAGCCGTCAAATGTCCATCCACCAGCCCTGCCAATGCATTTTTCACGCTGGACCGTCTGGCCGAGGCATGGAGCCGGGAGCTCTTCTGACAAATCGGAAGCAGGTCCCGGATCCAAATTCCTCCAAACGCTCCAAATCCCCAGATTTTTCTTGCCAAAGGCATATAAAACAGGTATGATGGAGATACACCTGAACATAATTATTAAATTATAATTATATATTTAAGGAGGCTGTACATGTTAGATAAAAAGGTAGCAGAACTTATTAACACACAGGTAAACAAAGAATTTTACTCCGCTTATCTGTATCTGGATTTTGCCAACTACTACAAGGACGCGGAGCTGAGCGGCTTTTCCAACTGGTACCAGGTCCAGGCCCAGGAGGAACGCGACCATGCCATGCTGTTCATCCAGTATCTGCAGAACAACGGAGAGAAAATAACGCTGGAGGCCATCGCCAAGCCGGACAGGGTATTTGAGGACTTCAGGGGACCTCTCACTGCCGGGCTGGAGCACGAAAACTATGTGACCGGGCTTATCCATGATATTTATGACGCCGCGTATTCCGTTAAGGATTTCCGTACCATGCAGTTTTTGGACTGGTTCGTAAAGGAGCAGGGCGAAGAGGAGAAGAACGCCAGTGAACTGGTAAAGCGTTTCGACCTGTTCGGCCATGATCCCAAGGGACTCTACATGCTGGATTCCGAACTGGCGGCAAGGGTCTACACCGCGCCCTCACTGGTGCTGTGATGGGGAAGGATAAGTACATATGTCCCTGCTTTAAGGTGACAAAGGACGATATTAAAAAGGCAATTGAAGAAGGCGCTGATTCCTTTAAGAAAGTCAAAAAAGCCACGCACCTGGCCGCGGGATGCGGCCACTGTAAATGCAAGGCTAAAAAGTATACGAAAAAGCGGCTGGGTAAGGTTAAATAAAAGTCATTTTAAAAGCGTGTCTGCACACACTGGTATGGTATATGTGCGGACACGCTTTTTTGTGATTCCTGCCCTCTTGCCATGTACAAAAAGCACTCAGACACGGACCGAAATCACATATCAATCTTCCGGTCCTTATAATAATACATTCTGTCCCGTTCCCCTATCTCCCTGAGGATACGGCACGGGTTTCCCACTGCCACCACATTGGCGGGAATATCCCTGGTAACCACGCTTCCCGCGCCAATCACAGAATTATCCCCAATGGTAACCCCCGGCACTACCACGGCTCCCGCCCCTATCCACACATTCTCACCAATACGCACCGGCATGTTGAACTGGATTCCTTTCCTGCGAAGCTCCGGTTCCACCGGATGTCCTGCAGTGGCAATGGTCACATTGGGCCCAATCATGCAATGGGAGCCAATATAAATCTCCCCGTCATCCACCAGTGTCAGGTTAAAGTTGGCATAGACAAAGTCCCCCATATACACGTGTCTGCCTCCCCAGTTGCTGTGAAGAGGCGGTTCAATATAGCAGTCCCGTCCAATGGAGCCGAACATCTGCTCCAGCAGACCGGCACGCCTGGCGCTTTCCTTTGGCCTGGTTGCATTGTAATCATAGAGCAGTTCCATACAGGCCATCTGCCCCTTCAGAATATCCTCGTCTCCCGGAAAATACAGGCGTCCATCCTCCATGCGTTTTGCCGCACTGTCCTGGTCTCTCATTCCCTCTATCCTACCGTTCTGGTTCCTGTGTTCATTTCTTTGCGTCTCCATCCAAACATTCCTCCCTTTCCAAATGCTTCTGTGCTGTTGGAATAATTGTACTATATTACCCTGGCAATGAAAAGCCAAAGAAATCCGCGCCCACCGGAGCGGCACAGCCTGCTGCCCGAATTGTTTTAAGCAGATTTTCCGTAAGGCTCTGACCGCTGCCCGGCGGGAAAGAATATCTATGGGCTGATGCGCCCGTATGTGGACAACGCCACTTCCCCATCCTCCAGGCGTTTTAATTTTCTGAATACCATTGCCATGAACAGCACTGCCGCCCCAGAGGAGACTATATCCGCCACAGGGCCGGAGTACAGGGCCCCTGTCACCCCAAAGAATCCCGGCAGCATCAGGGCCAAAGGCACGCTTAACACGAAGTCCCTGAGAAGGGACAGCAGCCTGGAAAAGCCAGGACAAGCTTCAGTATCTCTGCGTCCGGCTTAAAGCTTACAGGCTTCAGGCAGAAGGATTTGGGCTTAAACAGATAATAAACCGTCAAAAGGGCGGATACAATCTGGCCGGTGATGGCAGCCAGGGCAGCTCCTTTCATTCCCCATCCCATCACAAAGATAGCCACAGGATCCAGAACGACGTTGAGCGCACAGCCTATGAGGGTGGAAAACATGGCAAATTTTTGGGAACACTGTAATGCATTCGCTTTCTATATTTCACGTACAAAAAGGAAGAGCAGAAAACATCTCTATGCTTTCTGCTCTTCCCGAATTACTTTACACTATTTACGTTTTACCGATAATTTTCAAGACCCTATTCCATATAATCTAACGGGTCCACCGTCTTATCCTGATGTTTCAGTTCAAAGAATACATTGACGCCTTCCACGGAATAATACTTGGTTGGCTCTGACACGTAGCCCAGGGTCTGTCCCTTTTTCAAGTACTCGCCCTCTGCCGCGCAGACCTCCTTTAACTGGCCGCAGGTAGCTGTGTACTCATTGCCCAGGTCCATGACAACGTAATTTCCGATTTCCTCATTGGAGCCCACTTCCAGTATCCTGGCATTGGCCGGGGCGCCCACCGGAGTGCTCACATCAGACTGTATCACCAGTCCGGGATTGCATTTGTACTGGTCCAGGGTGGGGAAATAAATGGTCTGGTCCATGCTGTAGTCCAAAAGCACATTTCCCTTTACGGGCCACTCCATCTTGCTGGTATCTGTAAAATTCAGCACCAGCGCATCGGCCGCATCTTTTCCCGCTCCAGCTTCCGCCGCCAGGTCATTTCCCTGGTTGGCGTTCTGGGCCACGGCCGCCTTGGTAGGAGCCGGCTCGCTCTTTTGTGTCTCTTTTGCCGCATCAGAGGCACCTGCCACCTGCGGCATTTCCGGTGCGGTCTCCTGGGCAATCATTTCGGGCTGGGGCACTTCAAGGTATGGATTGGTCTCATTACCTTTTCCTCTTTGTACGGTAATCACTCCTGCTGCGGCTACTATAGTCAGCAGGCCTAACACTAGCATGACAAGAAACAGCTTATCCTTGAACATCTGGTTTACTTTCTCTTTCACGTTTATCACCTCGGTACTATTCTTACCAAACCAAGGCTACTTATTCAGAAATGAAAGCAATATTTTTATAAAAATATCCAAGGATATCTTCGGCCTTCCATCCCTCCTTTGCTTTCTCATTGGCAGTGGCCTGGCTCAGCCCGTAGCCGTGCCCAATTCCCTTCACCACCGCCCTGATTCCGTCCTCATAGGGCTCCAGCACAAAGCAGGAGGAAGCCAGGCCCAGGGCATACTGCACCTCCTCTCCTGTGTAGCCGGCACTGCCAATCTGTACGGTATCCACATACCCGGCATCGTCCCTGGACACAATCTGTATGGTGTCCGGCACCTGAGATGCCTCAACGGTCCTGGGGCCGGATTCCCCGGCTGGAATGCCGTTGATATCCGACACAAACGATTCCCTGGAAAAGGAAAGCATCTGCATGTATCCCTCTGCCTCCACATCCCCGGGACAGTCCACGGTCTGAAGATAGGGATGGGTAAAATCCCCCTGTCTCGTCATGCCGGCCGTGGCCCTGCAATACATGGGATCAATACATTTTCCCTCGTAGGTCATGACAATACCGGAGGTGGCCTTTACCGCGTCCTCCAGTTTTTTGTAATATTCCGGGAACTGGCTGGAACCCCACAGCTTTTTTAACTGGTCCGCCTCCAGATAATCCATATCCAGGGCGGATTCCGCTATCTCTTCCTCATCCCCGGCGCCCTCCATCTGCCTGCATATGTATGTCCTGGCAATGATGGCCTGGGCTTTCAGTGCTTCCGGCTCGTACTCCACCGGCGCCTGCCTGGCAATGACTCCGGGCAGGTATTCCTCCATATCCATATAGTAGGAGCCGCCGGTCCGGTCCAAAAGAATCCGCCGCCTGCCGGATACCTCCTTCTGCTGCTCATAGCGCAGTTCCTCTCCCCGGATCGTGCCTGTCCATGCAAGGGTTCCTACATAAGGCACCATGAGCCCGGTGAGGGCCGCCCATATGACGCGTTTATTCACAAAATCCAATCCCCTCCTTCCTGTATCAGGGTACTCCCCTATCATTAATATATGAATATTAGGACATACCTATGTGCCATGCCTTTTACAGCACAAAAAATATCGCCGCACCGTTCTCATGCCGGCAGGCGATATTTAGGTTATTATATAATATTTTCCCAGACTTACCCGATATATGCCTGAATCAGCCTGAACGTATTCTCTGCGCCATCCCTATGGCTTCTCTCATATCCATGGGATGCGTAGACGCCCGGCCCAATCAGGGCATGGCGCACGTCATGGCCTGCTTTCAGGGTAGTCTCAACATCAGAACCGTAATGCGGATACACATCCACGACATAGCCGATTCCATGCTCCTTTGCCAGCTCTACCAGACGGCACACGATATCGCAGTTATAGGGGCCGCCGCTGTCCTTTGCACAGATGGATACCTCACGCTCCGTACACTGAAGGCCCTCTCCCACACAGCCCATGTCCACGGACCAGGCTTCGGTCACGCCCTCCGGAACAGAAGCAGCGCCGCCGTGTCCCACTTCCTCATAGATGGTAAAATGGGCATATACCCGGCGCTCAGGGTTCACGGACTCATCCTTAATATATTTGGCATATCCCATCAAAATGGCTGCGGACAGCTTATCATCCAGAAAACGGCTCTTGATATAACCGGATGAGGTAATCCTTGTCCTGGGTTCAAAGCACACATAATCGCCAGGCATAATGCCAAGTTTCACCGCGTCTTCCCTGCACTTAACATCCTCGTCCACCAGCACCTCCACCGTATCCCATGTGCGCTCGGTCTTCTCATAGCTGCCGTTTACATGTACGGAAGCATCCACCAGCTGGCAGGTTCCCTCATAGATTCCGTCCGCCTTGGTGATAATCCGAACATTCTCAGCCTCGGCATTAGCCGGCTTCATGCCTCCTATATTGGTCAGCTTCAGCCTGCCGTTTTCCTTAATCTGGGCAACCATGCCGCCCAGGGTATCACAGTGGGCCTCCAGCAGGATTCCGTCTTCCTTATTCCTGCCTCCGAAATCGGCGATGACTCCTCCCTTTACCGTGCGCCTGGCCGGCATCCCCAATGCTTCCAATTCCTTTAACAGGTACTCCGTGACTTCCCTGCCATAACCGGAAGGACTGTCAATGGCCAGCAGATTCTTGGCCTGCTCCATTATATAATCCACATACTTCCTACAGTCAGACATATCCGTTCTCCTTTGTTGTTGGTATTTCTTACTCAGAGTCATTCTACCAGAAAAAAGGCGGTATTACAAGCGGGGTGTTTAGACCACTATGGTAACCACTATTATGACAAATATATCACCGGATATTCTATTTACTTAATAACAGCGATAATACTTTAGGCCTCGCTCCCCTTTCATATTTAAACTTTAATGCATGTCTAATTATCTCTGGAAGGTAATATTTATCATTATCAATTTTCAAATATCCCTCCTGTTTCATTAGCTTTTCATCCGTTGCTGTTAATTCAAAAGTATCACTATGAAATGGAAGTATTCTTTTTTCTTCCGGAAGACTTTCCAATTTAGTGAAAATTGGTTTAAGAGCAGCGATTTCCTGTATAACCTCATTTAATTTTTTATTAGAGCAATTTGGGACTGCCTTTTTTATTTCTGCTGGCATAATATAGCGATCCTCATATATTGGCCGTCCTGCATCTTCGGTCGCATATTGTAAAAACCTAATGATATCACGAGCCTGTAATTGTCCATTAAAATCTGATAATGCTGCCAAAATCCATCTTGATGAATATGCTTCATTTGATGTTATTTTCCCCAGCTTCACTCCCCATAGCTTAGTAAGATTCCTTTCAATCAATTCTTGAGACGCTACCTCAACAGCAACCTCTTCTTGGTAAAATCCCGGGACCGCTTGATTTACAAGCCAGACTACCAATCTCAATGCTTCCGTCCTGGACCATCTTAGTTCTACTGAATTATAAAGCGTATTAAATTGTTCAAAATTAACCTCTATTGAATCTCTAGCCAAATCTTTTCTCAAAAATATTATTGCACCAATATTTTTATATTTCACTTTCCATTCATTTAACATATCCTGGCAGAGACCTAAAATAGCGTTTTTTTCTGTCTTGGATGATAATGTTTGAATAAAAATTTCCTCTAAACCATCAAATAAAAAAACCACCCTTTGAGCACATTCTCCTAAAACGTTTTCTAATGATTCTAAAGAATCAAATCCCCCTCCCAATGTCTCTAGCATTATTTGTTTCCAAAAATCTAACCACTCTAAAGAATCATGCTCATTTCTATTAAAAGTTTTAATTTTATTGCTATTATCCAGCCAAACAGAGTTACTGATATTTCCGTTAGCTCCACATGCATTATACTTTTTAATAGCTGCTTGTAGTATATCCTTAAAACCACTGGCATTAGAAGATGCTAAGACAGGAACGAAAAATGTCCTTGGTTCTTTTATCTCTTTGTTGTTTTCCATTTTCACTATAAAAGTTTCCCAATATTTATTTCTCAACATTTCTCTATATAAAAATGTCTTACCTGATCCTTTGGCTCCCATAATAATTGTATGAGGAATATTTATCCTAAATTTTTTTATTAAATTATTAATAGGAGCTGTCATTAGTATGTTAAATTCAACATTCCCTTCTGCATTTATTTGAGTATCTGCTAATCGATTAATCTTTCTTATTACTTCATCTCTTCTATTAACCGATGTTGATATTTTCTTTTCTTTCTGGACAACATAATTATCCTTGACTAGCGAATAAATATTTTTATAAAATGCACATCCATCTAAATTTTTGATGATCTGTCTTAAGGAACCTAGATGCAACAACTCACTAGCAAATGGAAGTTCAGTTACAAGATTATCAATTAGGGATTCTTCCTTCTCGTCGACCTCGTCATATAAGGAGACCAATCCACTAACAATATCCAAAGTTTGTAATCCATCTGGAATCATTGTCATAAAAATCTCAGGAATTAGTGTACTCTCCTTTATAGGCAGACCTTTATTTAACTCTTGTATCAATAATTCTGTTCCCTTAACCGACTGATACGATGTAGATGTTACCAAATATTTTTTCACCCTGGGATCGAATAATAGCGGAGCTGAAAATTCGCTTACGCCAGCTCTTAAATCAACCAGTACAGCTGATACATTCAACCTTTTTCCTAACATTGACAAAATCTCTGCCAAAATAAACTTCTTATTATAACTGTTAACTATACTCTCCGGACTGGCATACATATCCAATAACTGTTCGATATATCGATAAGTAGGTAAAACAAAATGTTCAACAACTTTAACATCTGTCTCAACCTGAAAAGTCATCTCGCTTACTTTATCTGCCACTAATCCAACTATCTCTTCGATGCTATCCATTCCCTGTGTTATTTCCAATAAATCCAAATAGCTAAAAGAACACTGCCCATCCTTGGCCGTAAGCCAAGTAATTCCCGGGGCTTCTATATCTGAATCCACAATTAAAAGTCTGCTGGCCTCTTTAACATCTGAAAGTGCTGACCATGCTTTTACAAAAGCAAGAAGTGATAAAGTCCTACCTACTCCTCCTTTATATGAATGAAATGCTATAACTGGACACCCCGGAAGACTTTCTTGAATCATATCCTCATAATAGGCAGATTTCTTATATAATACATTTCTAAATAATGGCACTATCTGCTTGTCATGTTCTGTTTCTTCCCCAATCTCATATGTTACTGTTAAATATGCTTCTTTTCCCAATTCAAGATAAAGTTTCTGATCTTTATGAATATATTTATACTCAAAAATATCTGCCAGATTTTCTCCAACTCTATTTATATTATCTAAAGATTTTACATAAATATAAATATCAGAAGAATAAATTTCTGCATCCAAAATATCTTTATCCCATCTATCCCGGTTTAAAAACAAATGTCGCTCTACATCTTTCCATGTATAGAATAACACTCTTCTCACATCCCTTCCTCAATCCAGTCTGCAATTTTTTTTAGCTCAATTTCATATTTATCTTCTTTTACTCTATCCTTATCCTTTACTCTTATGCAATATCTACATAATTGATGGTAATTTTCGGATGTTATACTATCTTGATGTGCTGTAATCAATTGAGGAAATTTGAAGGTCCCTAATTGTCCTAACTCTTTTAATATCTTTTCCAGATTATGACTTTTCAAAACATCTCTTCTCTTGTCTTTTTCATTTCCTATTATCTTTTCTGGATTTTCCTCATGCCATTTATCTAACAGCAAATATTTCAATCCACACTCAACGCAATAAGAGAGTAGTAATCGTTTACTGTTTATGCTTGCATTTGTTTCCATGAGTTTATAGTAGGCCGAGTAATGTTTCTTATATCCTTGCCTGTAATCTCTTTTATCTGCCAGTATCACTTACTCTCCTCCTCCAGATAATTCTTAACATTGTCTTAAGTATACAATAAATGGTTTAAAAATGAAAGGCAAAATCTCTAATGATAACAAAGAGACGTGTTATTGCATAACTAAAACATAAAGTTATACAATAACACGTCTTTACACTTCTGGCAGTCCACCTGCTACAGTCCGTACACAGCGGAGTATTTCTCCTTCAGATACCTGACATAATATTCCGGATTAAAGTCCTCCCCGGTCACATCCTTCAGTATCTGACGGCTGTCTTTTAACTTTCCATACCGGTGAATGTGTTCCCTGAGATAATCCCGTATCACATCCACCTTGCCTTCCCTAAGCAGGCCGTCAAAATCCATAATTTCCTTCATATGATAATATAACTGGGCTCCAAAGGCGCTGCCCAGGGCATAGGACGGAAAATATCCAAAGGATCCCTGGGACCAGTGGATATCCTGGAGCACTCCTTCCGCCGGATTCTCCGGGCGCACTCCCAGATACTCCTCATATTTGTCAGCCCAGAGCTGCGGCAGCTTCTCCACGTCCAAATCTTCCTCTATCAGCATCTTCTCAATCTCATAGCGGATCAGCACATGGAGACTGTAGCTCAGTTCATCGGCCTCGGTGCGGATTAATCCCGGGGTAACTTTGTTGACCGCCTCCACGAAATGGTCCAGGTCCACCTTGCCCAACTGTTCCGGGAACATCTCCTGTATCCTGGCATATATGGGAACCCAGAAGGAACGGCTGCGGCCAATGATGTTCTCAAAAAACCGTGACTGGGATTCATGCATACCCATGCTGGCCCCCTGGCCCACAGGCGTCAGAGTTAGGTCATCCCCTATGCCCAGTTCATAGATAGCATGTCCGGCCTCATGGATGACAGAAAACAGAGAACTGTCAACGCAGTCCGTGTAATGGGTGGTAATGCGCACATCCTTGTTGTGAAGGTTTGTGGTAAAAGGATGGGCGCTGACCGCCATAACGCCCCGGTCAAAGTCAAATCCCACATATTCCGCCAGGAACCGCCCCAGCTCCTCCTGCTTTTTCTCCGGGTAATCGCCCTTTAAGAAGGAGTCCTCAACCTTCTTTCCCTCTTCCATCACCTTCTTGAGAAACGGTACCAGTTCCTTTTTCAGCACGCCGAAGAACCGGTCCAGGTTCTCCATGGAAAAGCCCTTCTCATAGTCATCTAACATCACATCGTACAGCTTCTTTCCATCCTTTGCCCTGTATCCCGCAAACTTTTTCTGGAATCCGATGACTCTCTCAAGGGTTGGGGCAAACGCCTCAAAATCCCGGTCCTTTTTAGCCCTGGCCCAAACGCCGGTAGCCCCGGCTGTGAGACGGGCGAATTCCTGATATTCATTCCGGGGAATAGGGCAAATCTGCTCCCTCTCTTCCAGCAGCTCCCTTACATTGGCGGCCTCTGCCGTGGTCAGGCTTTTGTCATCCCGGCATTTCTCCAGCAGTTTCTTCATCTCTTCGCAGGTCACTGCCTGGAAATACTCCCCTGACAGGACCCCGATTACCTTGGAGGTAAGCTCTCCCGCTTCCCTGGGGGCCAGTGTCTCGTTGTCCCACTCAAACAGCGCCATGGCTGTCTTGATGGCCATGGCCTTATCCATGTATGTCCTTAACTCATCGTACGCTTTGCTCATTGTTTCGCTCCTCTCACATTTTATGTTCTCCGGATGATTCATCTGATTCATTCGCCCGATACAGGTGTAAAACACTCTAAACAAGTTTCTCCTGTATTTTTATTATTACTCATGGAAGAGGAAAATTACCTCGGAAGCAGCCATCGCAGCCATGAACCACATGTTTGAGAAAAAAGGGGATGACGCGGTGGAGACGCTGGTTCAGGATTCCTGCGCAAGATAAATAATTTTTTGGCATCCGGTATCAATGAATAACACCGGAATGCCTTTCCATTCACGCCATATCAGATATCCATTATACAAGATACCCCTTCATCAATTCATCCACCGCTTCCTGGTTTCCTCCGGCAGCATCTATTTCCAAGGACCAGTCCAGTCCCCTGTACTTCTCGCAGGACGAATCATGTTCAATAAAATTTATCATTTTGTCTACCATTTCCTCAGGCCAGACCGTGCTGTCTATTTCAGCCGCAGTATATATTCCCTGTTCCAGCATGGCAAAACCAAATATGTCCTTGGCATGTGATTTTTCAGCGCTGTTGACCAGCTCCTCCACAAGATAGGCCGGGATGAACAGGATACCGCTGGTGGTGCCCATGACAATATCGCCGGGCATGCAGACTGCCTTTCCAATCTTTGCAGGTCCGTTATAAGATGTCATCAGGCATTCCCTGATGGGGGTGGGGTCTGTTCCCCTGTAATAAACCTGGGTGTCAATCTTTTGCATCTGTTCAATATCGCGCACGCCTCCCCATATAACAGCGCCCCCTGTCTTGGTCCTGACATTGATGGCTGTGGTCAGATTCCCGCCTACAAATGTGCCGTTCCAAACCTTGTCAAACATATCGGCAACCACAACATCACCCTCCTGCAGATGGTCTACCACCCATTGGTTACAAGTACCCTTATATCCTCTGGCATCCCCTTCCATCCTGACAGCTTCCATCAAATCAGGCCTTGTAGGCATAAAAACCGCCGTTACAGCCCTCCCTGCCAGTTTCAGTTCATCGTGCAGCTTCTTCATTTCCCCCTCAAACTGGAACTTGTAATCCTTAAGAAATAAAGGCAGCCATATCTCCTCAATTGTCATGGTCCGCAATTTTTCCAGAAGATAGTCAGGTACACGGGGCCTTCCGTCTTCAAAACGCTCTCCCTTCCAGCGGCTGGTCAATTCTATAATCTGATCCCTTGTATAATAAATCATATTTTCCCTCTCCCATTACGACCAGGTGCGGTCATGTGAATAATCATTGTCCCAATCTGCTGTATCTGCCCACATATCCGTATAGTCGGGATGAAGATGTTCACGCATCACATCATCCTCCAGGTTTTCAATCCCAAGACCTGGCGCATCAGGCACTGTTATATATCCATTGTCTACGATTGGTTTTGGCAATCCGGTTACCAGGTCAGACCACCATGGAACATCCACCGAATGGAACTCCAAAGCCAGGAAGTTCTCAGTGGCCGCGATACTGTGGACCGCCGCCATGCAGGCGATAGGGCTTTCCGCCATATGTACTGCCATGGCGACTCCGTATTCCTGTGCCATGTCTCCGATTTTCTTGTTCTCCAGTATTCCTCCGCTGGTCAGTATATCCGGATGGATGACTGATACGCCTCCCCGTTCCAGAAGCGGACGGAAATTCTCCTTCAGGTATATGTCTTCACCTGTACAAATCGGCACTGTGGTGGAATTCTTAAGTCTCACATACTGGTCTGTTAACTGCCAGGGTATCAGGTCCTCCATCCATGCGATATTGTACTTCTCAATCCTTCTGGCCAGCCTGATACAGGATTCTACTCCTATATGCCCGAAGTGGTCAATGGCCAGAGGGATTTCATACCCAATCACACTTCTTACATCCTTTACATACTGCTCCAGAATATCATAACCATATTCCGTTACCTGGACCCCCGTAAACGGATGGGGAATATTCTGCATGTCATACATCCGGTTCCTTAAGCTTCTCTTTTTTGGTGTCAGATTGCGGCTGATAGCCTCATATGTCCTGGACGACTGGTTTAAATCCCCTATCATCCCCAATGGCGCGCACAAAGCGCCCGGAATATCGTACAGAAGATCGATTCCCAAATCCATTTTCAGGAAGGTAAATCCCTTATCCATTCTCTTCTTAAGGGCTTCTCCCATTTCCTTGCCGGTATGCTTTCCCTCAATATCCGTGTCACAGTACATTCTGATACGGTCTCTGAACTTACCTCCCAGCATTTGATATACCGGTACTCCATATGCTTTTCCTGCCAGGTCCCAGAGGGCAAGCTCTATGCCGCATACGCCTCCGCCCTGTCTGGCAGGGCCTCCGAACTGTTTAATCCTGCGGAATAGTTTATCAATATTGCAGGGATTCTCGCCTATGAGACGGCTTTTAAGAGCCAGTACATAATTTCTGGAACCGCCGTCCCTGACTTCTCCATAGCCCACCAGCCCCTGGTTTGTATAAACCTTTACCAGAATACAATGCATGGGAGCCCCTACGATATCAGTTACCCTTATGTCTGTAATCTTTAAGTCACTTGGTCTGGAATTGGTATTCACATGATTCATAAGCATATCGTCTCTATCTTCCATTCCTGTTTCCTCTCTTTTATTCTCACGTTTTACTTAACACTTCCTTCATATTTGCCCGATATGAGCATACTCTGCGCAGCGATATAGAGTAACGTTACCGGCAGTGAACAGACCACCGAAGCGCTCATGATTCTTCCCCATATAGCGGAATCAGCATACTTGAAGCCTGATATGGCTACCGTGGCCGTTTTCTGCACATTGCTGGTTGTCATAATCATGGCGTACAAATATTCATTCCACGCCATGGTAAATGCAAAGGTGGCCACCACCGCAATTCCGGGAAGGGCAATTGGCATAATGATATACCACAGCGTCTGCAGACGATTGCAGCCGTCTATAAGCGCCGCCTCCTCCAGCGCGTACGGAATCGCCTTAAAATAACTTATAAGCATATAACAGCAATAGGGTACTACAAATGTAGGATATATGATTAAAAGCGCATATTTGTTATCGTAAAACCCCAGGCTGCTTACAAACACATACATTGGTACGAACAGCACTGCCGTAGGCATAAGGTATGAAATAATAATACTGTTCCTGAAAAATGATCTTCCCGGATACTTAAGCCGTGTCATTGCATACGAGCCGAGTATACCGATTGCCAGGCATATGATTGCAGTAATGGCTGCTATCACAAAGCTGTTCCATACATTGTGCATAAAAGAGGTGTTATAAATCAAATCAATATAATGATCAAAGGTTATTACATTGGAAAATAACGGCGGTCTTGCCACATACATTTCCTCGTTTAGAGTAAGGGATGATTTTATCATCCAGTAAATGGGAAAGATTGTCCATAAAAGTGCAATGATTAAAATCCCATACGTGGCTGTGGTCCGCATGACCCGGCTGCGTTTCTTCATTACCATCCGGTCCATCTCCTTCCCTATTCAATTCCGTCCCCACTAATCACCTTCTGGGATACCAGAATCAGTATGACCATAAGCGGTATCACCGACACTGCCACCGAGAGAGCCCTGCCAAAGGAATTCTGTATAAATGCCAGGTCATAAGTGTAAGTGGAGATTACACTGGAGGAGTAAATCGGTCCACCTCCAGTGATTAAAAATACATTCTCAAAATCATTAAAGGTCCATATGGTGGACAAAAGTGTGGAAATGCCCAAAACGCTTGAGATTCCCGGAAGCGTTATATACCAGAAACGCTTAAACATACCTGCTCCGTCTACATAGGCGGCTTCAAAAATCTGTCCGTCCAGAGTCTGCAGCGCTCCCAGGAGACTGAACATGAAGAATGGGACGCCTCTCCACACATTCACAATCATGGTGCTTAACAGCGTGATATCAGGGTCACTCAGCCACGGGATCGGAAGGCTTATAAGCCCGGCTTTCAGCAGCAGGCTGTTGATAATGCCATAAGTGCTGTCATACATCCATCTCCAGGTAGTGGCGGCCACCATTCCGGGCAATGCCCAGGGAATGAGAAGCGCAGTCCTGAAAAATGCCTTTCCCCTGAACTTCTGGTTCAGGATAACTGCCAGCAGAAGTCCCAGCGCCAGTTTCGCCGTAATACATCCCACTGTATAGATAATCGTATTGTAAAGGGACTTCCAGTAAATCTTATCCCCAAAAAGAGCCAGGTAGTTATCAAACCCAATAAACCGTTCCGGTACCCCTACCACTTTGTTTGTAAAGCTTAAGTACAATGCCCTTATAAACGGGATTCCGGTAATGCCAAATATCACGGCAGCAATTGGCACCATCAACAGAAGCCCGAGACGCTTATCTAGCAGCTGCCGGGAATGCGAATACTTCCTTTTTTCTGATTTTTTTCCTGCCATCTTATCCCCCTGTCATGCCAATTTCATTACTAGTTATAAATCTTATTGAATTCTGCCTCCAGATGGTCCAGCGCCTCCTGCGGATCAGCCCTGTTAACAACTATTTCCTGTACGGCCTTAACGCAAAGCTGGTTTGTAAAGGATACCGTAGCCCTTTCATCTGACGGTGCCGGATAATAGGTCTTATATGTATTCTTAGAGTTGGCAAGCCATCCTGCATTGACCGGGTCCTTCCAGAAATCTGTGTCATCCACTCCGTTCACCACCGGCTGCCACATAGCTCCCATAGCCTCAATCATGGCATTATAATTATCCAGGTCCTCAAAATAGTATTTAACAAAATCTTTTGCGACATCTGTATTTTTACCTGTCTCAAATATTCCGAATACATTGGCTCCGCCCAGGGTGAACGCCTCCCCTGCAGGCCCTGCGGGATATGCAATGATCTGTGTGTTGGCGAGAAGCTCCGGCTTCTCCTCTTTCATGCTGGATACCACGGAACCTGAATTTGTGATGACACCCACAGTACCGGCCAGGTAAGCGTTGTTGTTCCAGCTGTCGTCGCCCGTAATCGCATCAGGAGGAATCAGGCCCTCTTCATATAAGCTTGCAATAAATTTAAGTGCCTCCAGTGTTTCAGGAGAATTGACCGTGACCTTTCCGTTTTCGTCTACCGGGATTCCTCCCCAGTCCAGTATAATGGTCCTGCAAAATCCCTCGGCGTCTCCTCCGCCGGACGCACCCATGGCAAATCCGAGGCCATAGAAGCCGTTAGCCGGATCATTCATCAGTTTGGCGCCTTCCTTCAGTTCTTCCCAGGTTGTGGGAATATCCATCCCTGTCTTCTCCCACTGGTCCATCCTTAAGTACATGCCGGGCGCTGTAAATGCCAGAGGCACAAGATAAGGCTTACCGTTGAACGTTCCCAGTATTTTTGAATTCTCCGTAAAATCCACGGCCTCAAATATATCTGAGCACTCCGCTATCTGCTGCATGGAAACAAACTGCCCAACCAGCGTATCATCGCCCACAATCAGATCAGGGGCATTGCCTGCCTCAATGGCAGCCATCAGCTTTTGCTTCATATCAGCAGCCGGTATGACCACATAATCCACATCCACATGATTCCCGCTGGCAAATTCATCTGCCTTGGCCTTCATCATGGTGTTATAGCCCTCAACATACTCTGACTTATCCCAGAACACCATCTTCTTCTGTTCCACGGCGCTGTCTCCTGATTCGGCTGATGCGGATGTCTCAGCCTCAGCAGTGGTGGGCGCTGCTGTTGTAACCACATTTTCTGATGATTTCACAGAACATCCCGTAACCATGGATGCTGCTAATCCAAATCCAAGTACAAGAGATACTATTTTTGTATATCTTTTCTTCATAACTTCCTGCCTCCTTGTTTTTTAGGCTTTGAAGTTGAGTTTTTCACACACACCTTCAAACCAACCAGTTCCGACTCAAAAGGCTTTCCGCTGTCAATCAGCTTTACAAGCTTCCTCATGGCGATTCTCGTCACCTTCTCAGCCTTGGATTCCACACAGGTAAAATCCTGATACTCGTCATCTACATTGGAATTCTTATAATACTCAAGAATCATTACAGACAGGTCTTCCGGTATCCTGATTCCATATCCCTTTACCACATCCATGAATTGGCTCATAAAACAGCTGGTGATTCCCACTGCCGTTGGACGGTTTGCAGGATTGAGCAGTTCATTGAACAGCAGTTTGATATCGGATGATGATTCATTCTGATTGATTCTGATATAAGAATAGTCCAATCTCTCGTCTTTCATTTCGGACATAAATTCATTAAAAGCCATACTTCTCACAGTCTGTACCACGCTGTTGGATTTTCCCTCCGTGATAATGGCCACTTTTTTGTGCTCCAGGTTATAAAAATACTCCAGGGCATCCTTCATCGCTTTGCCATGGTCAGACGCCACATAATTGTAATTCTCAACGCTGCGTATCTTACCCACACAGACATACGGGATGCCTGCCCTCTCAAACTCCCTGAAGGCCAGACTGTCTTCTTCCAGGTCATACAGCAGTATGCCGTCTACCAGAGACGACGACAGGCTCTTTAAATACTCTGTGTCTTTATTGATATCATCTGAATCCATGGAATAAATCAGAGTATTATAATCAAATTTCTTTGCTTCTTCGCCAAGAGCCGAGAATATGACCGGGTAATACATGGTATCATTTAAACGTGAAATGTTTCTGGGAATGGCTAAACAAACTGTCTTGCTGTGGTTTTTAGACGACAGCCTGCGGGCGCTCAAGCTTGGTGTATACCCCAATTCATCAATTGCATTTTTTATCTTCTTTTTTGTCTCGTCAGACATTCTCTCGAAATTTCCATTCAGATAATTTGAAACAGTGGACTTGGAAACCCCGGAAAGCTTTGCTACATCAGATATTGTTGCGTTCTTCATACCCTCACCTCATGAATTATGATATTAAACCAATATTACCACACTTCCTGCTCAAAAAACATGGTCTTTTCGCAAAACGCGCGTAGGTGGAACGGTTTAGTAGAACGGTTTATCAAATGTTTAAAAAAATAAAAATTGCTTAAGTGGAGCGGTTTATCTCTTCCCTTGTTAAATAATATAGCATTGAACATTGTGCCTGTCAATCCATTATTTATTTTTATTTTTTTATGCATAATTTGCATTATATTGTGCATTTTAATTTATTCAATTAATTTATGCATATATTTTAATATATTTTATTTCTTTTTTTATATTTATTGACAATTCCATGACGGGGCCTTTAAGAAAATATGCAGCCAGGATGATCCGCGTGAGAAATCACCCTGAGAGATATTGGGAACGCACGGCGCTGTTCCATAGGGTCTGTATGGCGTTATTCCACGCCCTATAAAAAACACCAGCCGGCCGGATCACCTCCGGCCTGGCTGGCTATCTTCTTCTATCTTACTTTATAAACAGCTGTGTCCAATAATCGGTTCCGCTGGCATCCTTATAATGTCCTACCCCAATGGAAGTAAAATCACGGTTCAGAATATTTGCCCTGTGGCCTGAGCTGTTCATCCAGCTCTGCATCACGGCCTCAGGCGAGCTCTGTCCATAGGCAATGTTCTCCCCAACACTTCTGTAGCTGATTCCGGCCTGTGTCAGGACTGTACTGAAGCTGCTGCCGTCAGGTCTGGTATGTGAAAATGTATTCTTGATTTCATGCGCTCTTGTATTGGCTGCCTCTGCCACGCCTTCGTGGACAGACAGTGGACTAAGACCTGCCTTTGCCCTCTCCGCATTTACCAGTTCAACCACTGCATCCGCATATGCGTCCTGGCTGCCGCCGTTATCCGGTTCACCGGGAAACGTATCCTCCGGAGCTTCGGGAGCCGTGCCCGGGTTATCCGGCAGCACCGGGCCTGCGCCCCACCCGTTATTCTGGTTCCCGTTATTATTCTGGCCCCAGCCGCCGTTCTGGCCCCAATTCCCATTCTGGCCTATATTACCGGGAAAGCAGTTCTGTCCTCCCACTCCAATCACATATGCGCTTCCATTGGCAAAAGGAATATGATATGTAGATACGGCTGCCAGTGATGTCACCGGTATTGCTGTGGAAACAAGCATGGCTGCGGCTGCGGACAATGTGTACATGGATATCTTTCTCATGGTTACCTCCTTATGTGTTACATAATTATTACATTTCTGTTACAAAACTATAATAACACATAATATTTGGAAAGCCATTAGGGAAAGATTGGAAAAAATGTATGAAGCAGGCTCCTCTCCAATGCCAGCTCTTTTCTATTGCCAGCTCTTTTCTATCCCTTTATGCCAGTGGATGCAATACCTTCCACGTAATATTTCTGAAGAAATACGAACATCAGCAGCATGGGGATTGCCGATATGGTCAGGGACGCCATAATTGCTCCATAGTGTATTGGCTTTGAGCCAAAGAACGTCTGGATGGCCAGCTGGATTGTCCTCATGTCCTCCCCTGTGACCACCAGCATGGGCCACATGAAATCATTCCAGTGGGCCACGAAGTCCAGAATGAATATGGTGGCGTACACCGTGCCTGAGATAGGCATTACAATGATAAAAAATGTTTTGATTGGGCCGCAGCCGTCTATGGCCGCCGCTTCCAGCAGGTCATCGGGAATGTCTAAGAAGAACTGACGGAACATGTAGATAGAGAAGCATTTCCCCACAAAGGGAACAATCAGTCCGGCCCAGGTATTCACCCAGCCAAGGCTGGCAACCTCCTTGTAAAGGGGCAGCATGATAGCCTCCATGGGAAGCACCATAAGGCTGATGACCACTGTCAGCAGCAGCTCCTTTCCGGGGAAATCGAATTTTGCCAGGGCATACCCGCAGACAGAATTGACCGCCAGGTCCAGGATAACAATGACAAACACATAGAACAAGCTGTTGAGGATGAATTTCATCATATTCACCCTGGTAAACACCTCAACATAATTCCCAAGGGTAGCCGCTGTGGGCCAGAACGTCCTGATGGTGCTCATGTCGGAGAATATCTGAGCCTCCGGTTTCAGGGACGCGGCAATCATCCACAGGAGCGGCGATACAAAAACAGAATGTCAGGCAGGTCGTTGCTTGTCACGGCCGCGTTGATTTTATCCTCGTAGGCATAGGAATCCGCCCTCACGATGGCCTCCCTCTTAAGCTCGATTTCTCCCTTGTGTTCTTCATTAAACGCATTGATTTTTTCAACCCACCATGCTTCAATGGCCGGTTCATCCGTGGGACTCCAGATGGTCACCATCTTAGCCCCGTCGCTGTTGGTCCTGCCTCCCCCTGATTTGGAACTGCCGCCGCAGCCGCTCAGTGCGGATGCCGCCAAAACCACTGCCAGTGTCATACATGCCAATTTCTTATTCTTCATAACCAATCTCCCTCTCTTCATGATTTATGGCTCCAGATGGACTCCATGGTCCATACCTCCAAACGATTCAGACTTCCGGCCGAAAAATCCGCCTCCAGATGCCCCTCTGTGCTGTCCTGGTAAAACAGCTTGGTGCCCGCGGCCTCGCCGTGGTTTAAGTAAACCTCCGCCACCCTCCGGTCCATAAAAATCTCCACATAGCGGACTCCGCCGACATCAGACGGAAAGCAAATCTCTTTCACTTCCTTCCTGGTGGATACCAGGCTTGTCACTCCTTTTTCCGCTCCAGATACAGGGCGTCATTTCCCTCCCTTGCAAGGGTCACAAGGAAATCCTGGTCATCGCCAAGTTTGATTTTTACAAAAAACGAGTTGCCCGGAACATGCACAGGCGGGATATGCTCTCCTTGAATCTCCGGGGCTGCCGCCTGATTATCCGCCCGATTTCCAGGCGAATTTCCTGTTGAATTTCCGGTCAAATTCCCTTCCTGCCCGCAGCCATCATTTTCACTCTGTCCTGACACCGCGAATATACGGTCCTTCAGCAGTCCGTAACATTCCTTTACCGGTTCCGTGAACAGCCTGCCATGCTCCATGTGCAGTTCCCTTGGAAGGGAAAAACTGCCGCAGGCTCCTCCCGGCTTAACGCGGTGTTCACCGTAAAAATCAGAAATCCACCCTATGGCAATCCTTCTGCCACTGTGTTCAAAGCTCTGCACAGCATAGAAGTTGCTCCCAAAATCATACCACTGCTGGTATTCTGTCTTAAACCTGCCCCCGTCAAAGGTGCCGGTATAGCATCGCGTCATCTGATACCGGCCGGCCTCATCGCGGTGGCACATCCATGCGCCTGCGGCCACATATTTCCCATCCAATTCAAAAAAGTCCGGACACTCAAAGGTCCTGATTCCCGGCTCGTGCTCCTGTAAGAGAGGACCTTTAAAGAGCCACTTTCCGCCCGTTGTACCTTGGGGTCCCTGAAATCAAAGGATGCTCCTTCCGGTCTTTCAGTGATGCATGGGCGCTCCTTTTCCACATGGATGCCGTCCCTGCACACGGCCTCTGTCTGCCATTCCCTGGTTTCCTCACCGTCCTCCTGCGGACCGTGGTGCCGGGTCAGATACAGATGCATCTGTTCCCCTTCCACCTGGGCGCTTCCCGAAAAATCCCCTCCCTTGTGTTCCTTATCCCTCCACGGGCCGGGCTGAGGTTCCAGGACATAGGGCATATGTGTCCAATGCAGCAAATCCCGGCTCACCGCATGGCCCCAGTACATGTCATTCCATTCCTGCCCAAAGGGATTGGACTGGTAGAACAGATGATAATATCCCTTGAACCAGCAGAGCCCATTGGGATCATTTACCCAGTTCATAAAAGGATTAAAATGATACTGCTCCCTTACAGGAGTATCATACCATTTTCCCAGTTCCATTTCATCACCGCTGTCCGGGTCCAGGAACCTTATCCCCCGCTCCATCAAATCCGGTCCTCCGCTCAGATACATCTGGATGAGACCAACCCCTTTATGCCTGATGCGGTATGTACCGTTCTGGGGAAGGGCCAGCTGTACCAGGCGGTACCAGTCGTCATTCATGTGAACCTGCTGTTCCTTTCCTCCGGGTCCTTCCAGGCAGATCCAGCCATCCCTGTCATCTGATTTTTCAGCAAATATGCAGATGGATTCGTATTCCCCGCTGTCAAATTCCAACATCCACATCACCTCCCCTTATCCTGTCTGTGTCTATTTTTCCTATATGGAACCCGTTCCACGTTCACACTATAGTACTATTAGATTAGTATGTCAATATCTTTTTGTAAAAACGCGCAAAAATAGTGCACAATACACAGTTTTCTACTCTATATATAGTGCACTATTTTTATTCTTTTTCCAATTACTATATTTGTCGTTCTCAGGCATCCTCTGTGTTCTTTATGGAACGTTTTATACCGTTCCACCTTTTTGTATGGAAACAGGCAGAATTTGTTCCATCTCTACTTTTTTACCATCCAACAGGTCCATCATGGTATCCACACAGGCCGTTGCCAGTCCCGGTATATCCTGCGCTATGCTGGTAAGCTTGGGGGTAAACAGCCGGGTCATGTCAACTGCGTCATAACCAACGATATGGAGTTTCTCCGGAACCTTCACGCCTCTCTGGTTTGCTATGTTAAGGCAGTAGAGGGCTCCTATATCCGTAGTGAACACCCCGTCAATATCCCGGTAAATATCCATGTACTGTTCCATGATACGGCAATAGTAATCATATTCCATCATATTCCAGGCCATCTCAATGGTTTTCACAGATGCCCCATTTTCCTCCATGACCTGCTTAAATTCCTGATGCCTGTCATTGGAAGGCGTATGAACGCGGAAGGAACCGCCAAAGTTCAGCACGTTCCTGCAGCCCGCATCCAAAAGAAGCCGGGCCGCCATCCTGCCTCCCGCCTTGTGGTCCGAGTGTATCATGGGAATACCCGGTCCCAGATTCCGGTCCATGGCAACCACCGGCTTGTTCAGGTTCAAGTACGCGTAATCCTGGAGGGAATGGGCGCCGGTGATGATTCCGTCCATTACATTCTGGCGCAGCATGTCAATAAAGTCCTGCTCACGGTTGCTTATCTCAATGGTATTGCAGAGCATGGCCTTATACCCGTTCTTATAGAGCTGGATTTCCATGTGTTTCAGCAGCTTGCTGAAAAATGGATTTTCCATATCAGGGACCACGATTCCAATGATTCCCGTCCTGTTCCGGAACAGGTTCCTGGCCAGCTCATTTGGCTGATAGTCCAGTTTCTCAGCGATTGCAAGGATTTTTGCCCTGGTATCCTCCGCAACATAGCCTGTCCCGTTAAGGGCCCGGGAAACAGTCCCCACCCCTACACCCGCTTTTTTTGCCACATCCCTGATACTTGCCATATGCCCAGACGACCTCCATCGCATAAAACTTCATTACGTAGTACTAATATCTTAGCAGGAGGAAGGTAAAAACGCAAGCGGGACCCGATAAGGATTTGGCAGAAAACCATGTGGAGACTTATTTTACATGCTGCTTTTTCCGGGTATCCATTTTAATTTTCCGTCAATATTCACAATTTTCCCTGGCAACCTTTCACAAAGTGTTGAAGCTTTCATGAAAGCGTTTTTAAATATCAAAGAAAATCAGGAGGGAAAACAACAATGTCACAAAAGAACACATCAACCAGCACTTCAAAATTCCAGCTTGACGGCAGGCCCGGTATGAAGGAGGCAGTGCCTTTAGGCCTGCAGCATGTACTGGCCATGTTTGTAGGGAACATCGTTCCTATGATTTTAGTAGCGTCCGCAGCCAGCCTGTCTGTTCAGGACGCCAACATGCTGCTCCAATGCTGCATGCTGGGAGCTGGCATCTCAACCGCAATCCAGCTCTATCCCATACGAATCGGCAGCATACAGATTGGCTCCGGCCTTCCCTGCATGATGGGACTTACATATGTATTCCTGCCGGCCTGTCTTTCCATTGCCGGCAGCAAAGGAATTCCCTATATCTTCGGCGCCCAGATTGCGGCGGGCGTCATTGCGGTCAGCTACGGAACACTCCTTAAAAAAATGTCATCCTTCTTCCCTCCTGTGGTGACGGGAACCATTGTCATGACCGTAGGTGTTTCCATCTTTAATCTTGCCATCGGCAATATTGCGGGCGGTACATCATCGCCGGATTTCGGAGCCCCCATCAACTGGGCCGTCGGCGTTTTCGTGGTGCTGGTCGTACTGGGATTCAATGTGTTGGGCAAGGGCCTTCCCAAGGTTGCGGCTATTCTTATCGGTATGACGGCAGGCTACATTTTATCTGTCATTCTGGGACTGGTAAGTTTCTCAGGCATCGGAGAAGCGGCCTGGTTTGCCGTTCCAAAGCCATTTGCGTTTGGCGTAAAATTTGATTTGGGATATACCCTGATGTTTGTTCTGCTTTATTTCATCGTTGCCGTACAGATGATAGGAGATTTCAACGTATCCTGCATGGGCGGACTGGACCGTGAACCCACCCCGGATGAAATCGGAGGCGGAGCCACTGCAAACGGAATCACCTCCATTATTTCAGCTGTGCTTAACAGCTTCCCCACAGCCACTTACAGCCAGAACTCCGGCATCGTGGCATTGACAAAAGTGTGCTCCCGTTTTGTAATTCTGGTTGGCTGCGGAATCCTGTTCCTGGCCGGTCTCTGTCCCAAGGTAGGCGCTGTGCTGTCCACCATTCCCAACTGCGTGATCGGCGGCGGTACCGTGGTTGTATTTGCAATGATTGCCACCTCCGGCATGAAGCTCCTTGCCAAGGCCGGCTACTCCAACCGGAACTGCCTGATTATCGGCGTATCCCTGGCGTTTGGCCTGGGCACCCAGTTCTGCAAAGGCGCCAGCGCCCAGTTCCCCGCGGGAATCGCCGCAATGCTGGAGGAGAACAGCGTTATACTGACATCCCTGCTCGCAATCATCCTTAATCTGGTGTTTCCAAAGGATCCGGTTCAGGCGGAAGATCCGGCGGGTAAGGCACAATAAGTGATTTACATAGAAAATAGCACTGGAACTAATATGATACCTCTTAAGCAGACAAGGCAAATAACCAAAATCTGCTTATAGAGGTATTTTTATAGTCAATTTCCCTGCTGCGGCACAATTTAGTGCAATGGCTTCCCAAGCGTATCCTGCCGGATTTGTCTCATTGCGGATTGAACCATTAATTTCCCATAAACCGCCAAAATATCCTATAGCTGAAAATAAATGAATTAAGGTACAAAGTAACAAGGTCTGCAATAAAACAGGAGCATCACCCCCGGCACAAAATCCAAATAATTTCATGCCATTGTGTGACACTCCCTTTCGCTGCCTATTTCGATACCTCCCTAATTCTCCATCACATCCTGATAAGCAGCATGGTTCTCCAGCGCTTCCGTCATGACCGCCATCCGGGACAAATCACCTAACAGAATTACACCGCTCATCCGGTTATTCAGGAAATAGTATTTCCGGTACTGTTCCTTACCCATATCCCTGAATTCCACTGTTTTATAATAGAGATTCGGATTTCTTCCGTTGTCGCCCGCGGCAAACAGGGCGGTGTTCATACCGTGGAAGGTCAGGGCCGCAGGTACCGGAGTGTATTCCAGACTGTCACCGGCCGCGTTGGCGCCGGCAGTCTTGCCCTGCTCCACAGCCTCCGGCCAGATGCCGTAATTCGTGTCATGGTACTGTGCACAGTCACCACAGGCATAGATGCCGGAAACGGAGGTCTCCATCAGCTCATTGACAACTACCCCCTTCTTCGTCTCCAATCCCATCTTCTTCGCCAGCTCTATGTTGGCGCGGATGCCTGCGGACACAATCACCATCCCGGCTTCCACCACTTCCCCGGTTTTCAGGCGGACACCGCTCACATGGCCGTCCCCCTCGATGGCTTCCACATTGACACCGGTGCGGATAACCACACCGGCTTTGGATGCAATTATCTTCAACTGCTCCCCGGAACTCTCATCCAGCTGACGTCCCATCAGGGATGGCGCCATTTCAAGCACTGTCACCTCAAGGCCGGCCTTCTTAAGCTCCCACGCTGCTTCCAGTCCCAAAACGCCGCCTCCGATAACCACGGCCTTCCCCGTGCTCATCATCAGAGTCTCCACCTTTCTGACATCAGAAAGCCGTCTGATTGCCGCCACCTCCGGCAACTTGCTTCCTTCCATAGGCGGAATAAAGCATTCACTTCCCAGGGCGTAAATCAGCTTCGTGAAATGCAGCTTCGTTCCGTCGTCAAGAAGCGCCTCTCTGGCATCCATATCCACGCTCTCCACCCGTTTTCCAAGCATCTGGCGCACCTGATTTTCCTCATACCATGCAGCATCCACCATAGCTATCTGCTCCGGCTCCAGACCTGCGACCAGGGATTTGGTCAGCATGGGACGGTTGTAGGACGGATAGGGCTCCTCGGATACCATAATAATCCGCCCTGTGGCATCCCTCTCCCGGATGGCTTTTGCGGCATTAAATCCGGCCGCGCCGTTACCGAGAATCAGATAGTCGCTGGCCGTGTTGTTGGTGAAATCATTTACCACATCGTCCACCGGCACAAAGTTCTCCCGGCCCACGCCGCAGACAGGACAAATCTCGATGGAGGAATCAAAAATCTCCCCGCAAACCAGACATTTAACCAGTTTCCTGCTGCCCTTTGCCGCCGCTGCCCCCGGCTTCTTGGACTGCACCAGACATCCGAACTGGTATCCGAACTCATAGGCACTCACCAAATCCGCCTCCGACGGTTTGAACCGCACCTTGAATCCGTTTACCACCTTCATTTTCAACTGTTTCAAGCGCTCGGTGATATGGGGTACTCCCTCGCCGCTCCAGCCGTAGCTGCCGAACGCTCCCGCATATTTTCCGCCGTGGGTCACACTGAACATGCCCAGCGTCAAATCCCAGATAGGACGCAGCGCCTCGGCAATAATGGTGGGCGTACCAAACAGAATTCCGTCTGCAAACTGTAACTCCTCCTGCACCTTCGCCGTGTCGGCCGTCACCATATCGTAGCTGCGCACGTCGATATCGCCGCTGTCGGCAATTCCCTCCGCAATCTTCTCCGCCAGCAGTCCCGTATATCCGTAGGCGCTGACGTAAGGGATGATAACGGTTTTCTTCCCGTTTGGATTTACCACCGTGGACCATTCCCGGTAAAGGGCCATCACCTGCTTAATTCTGTCACCCACCAGCACCGGACCGTGACCCGTGCACACCATGCTGATATCCAGGGATTTCACCCGGTCCAGGGCCTTCAGCATAAACGGTTTATATGGACCGATAATACAGTCAAAATAGTAGCGCAGCGCCTTTATGTAATCGTCCTCATTCTGAATCTTATCCGACACCACCTCTTCCAGGCAGTAGTGGGAGCCGAAGGAATCGCAGGTCACCAGAATCTGCTCCTCCTCGATAAATGTGTACATGGTATCCGGCCAGTGCAGGTTTGGAACCAGCATGAAATGCAGTGTCCGCTGGCCAATGGTCATCCGCTGGCCGTCCTTCACCGCAATGCTGACAAAGTCCCGGTTCACGATTTCTTTTAAGAAACTAATGGCACAGGGAGTCGCCAGTATCTTCATCTGGGGACTGTAATCCAGCAGCCGCTCCACACTCCCCGCATGGTCCGGCTCCGTGTGGCTGGTCACCAGATAGTCAATCTTCGTGACGTCAATCACCTCTTTCAATTTTTCCAGATAGTCGTCAAAAAACCTGGCCTTTGCCGTCTCAAATAACACCACCTTATTCCCGGTCTTCATCACATAGGAATTGTAGGTTGTGCCAAACTCCGTATACATCACAATATCAAACACCCGCAGCTTGTCGTCAATAATACCCGTCCAGTAAAACCCGTCTCTCAATTTAATCGCTTCCATAGTCAGCACCTCTCCTTTACACACATGAATTACAGATAATAAGTTATTCTATGATTCCACTTTAACGCAAATCCCGCCCTGTGTCTATTGCATTTGCCACATATTGGCAAACTGTTATCAATCTTAGCCCTATTTGTGCAATTTTGACTAACCGCAATAAGGGACTGCCAAAAAGAGCGATACGAAAAACATGTGGAATATCATGTGAAAAGGAAACCTCCGGAAAAACCATAAACATGATTTTTCCGGAGGCCGGTTTTCAGAGAGAAAAAACAGGGAATCGCTGAGAAAAGGGGAGTAATTATGAGATATTAGATTATACCGGCTTTTTATTATATTACAAACTGCTCTATGTAACGTTTTGAAAGCTTTAAGCTGTCCAGAATCCTTTCACGGTCCGCCTCAAACGCCCGGTCCTCAACTTCCACGCATGTAAACCCATCATAACCAATATCAGTCAGCGCAGACACATAACGTCCCCAGTCCACATCTCCCAGTCCCGGAAGCTTGGGTTCCATATATTCCAGCGGATATGCCATGATTCCCACATCCTTAAGCTTCTGGGGATAAACCTTGATGTCCTTATAGTGTACATGGAATATCCTCTCTCTGAATTCATAAATAGGCTGGATATAATCCATCATCTGCCACACAAAATGGCTGGGATCGTAATTGATGCCAAAGTTTTTGCTGGGTATCATATCAAACATTTTTCGCCAAAGAGCGGGTGACGTAAACAGGTTATTCCCCCCTGGCCACTGTTCTCTTCCAAACAGCATCGGACAGTTTTCAATTGCGATTCTGACACCGTGCTCCTCAGCATATTGGATAATAGGAGGCCATATCCGGCCAAATGCCTCAAGATTTTCTTCCACGCTCTTAGTCTGATCCCTGCCCACAAAGGTGGTGACCATTCCAACGCCCAGCTTTTCTGAAAATGCAATTACCTTTTTAAGGTGCCGTATGGCAGCCTCCCGTTTCTGAAAATCACCGTCCATGGTATTGGGATAATATGCCAGGGCGCTGATCTCAACTCCTGTCTTTTTACATGTCTCATGAATATGGTTCACGTACTCACGGCTGTCATTATCCACGTCAATATGGCTGACACCCGCATAGCGGCGTTCCGCTTTCCCCTGGGGCCAGCAAGCGGCTTCCACGCACTCATACCCCAGTCCGGCGGCCGTATCCATCATTTCCTCAAAAGTCCATCCATCCAGGATGGCACTTACAAACCCTAACTTCATCTCATTCTCCTTAGCCTATTTTAATTGTTTTTCCTGTTTTGGCAGATTCTATACTTGCAAAAACTGCTTCCATGGCGCTGAGTACGCTTTTTCCACTGAGCTGTGCTTCCTTTCCGTGAACAATACAGTCCATAAAGGCGTCTATTACGCCTGATTTTGTCTGCTTGTCATTGGTCTGAATCTGATCTACATTGTACAGTATGACCTCATTGTCCGGCTTTATAATCTTGATGCAGTATTCCGGGTCCTCATAGATACGCATAATTCCCTTGGACCCGTACAATATGGTGGAGTTGTCTTCCTGACCATAGTAGGTCCAGCTGGCTGTCATAGTTCCCACTGCGCCTGATTCCATCTTATAGATACAGATGGCATTGTCGTCCACCCCGATCAGGTTTCCGCTCCCATCTTTTTTATCCAGGGTGGTAATCACAGCTGTAGTCTCTGCCACATGTTCTCCCATCAGGTACTGGATCAGATCTGTCTTATGGATTCCCAGATCCGCCATAGCTCCCATGGCAGCCTTTTTTTTGTCAAAAAACCAGGTATTGCTGCCGGGATCAATGCTCCAGGTTTCCGGGCCTCCATGTCCAAAGGTAGTCTTAAAGGTTATAACCTTTCCAATATCCCCGCGCTCAATCAGCTTCCTGGCAAGCGCATGGCCTTTGGCTAGTCTCTGATTCTGCCCAATCATAAGGCATTTCCCTGTTTCCTCAGCAGCTTCTGCCATCTGGCGGCACTCCTCAAGGGTTACTGCCATTGGTTTTTCGCAAAGTACATCCTTGCCCGCCTTCAGTGCGGCAATGGATATCTTTGCGTGAAACTCATTGGGAACACATATGGAGACAGCGTCGATTTTTTCATCCTCCAGCAGTTCTTCATATGTCTCATAAACGCGGCCTCCGTATGTACCGGCGAGCTCTCTGGCCCTCTCCGGGTTCAGGTCATAAAACGCATAAAGCCTTGCGTCCCGGTGGTCTGCGTATTCCGGAATATGCCTTACCTGGGCAATCCTTCCGCATCCAATGATTCCTATACTTTTCATCATGAACCTCCCTAATTCTTTGTGAGCATATGGACCCTGATGGCGCTGATTCCCAGAGATATGATAATCAGGGCGCCGGAAGCAATCTCCTGAAGATAAGAGTTGACTCCCAGTATATTCAGCACGTTGGAGATAAGTCCCATAAGCAGTACGTTGAAAAATGTTCCTACAATATTTCCCTTTCCACCGTTAATAGGCGCTCCGCCAATTACCACCGCGCCCATGGCCTGAAGCTCATATCCCGCTCCTGTGGAGGGCAGGGCCGAGCCCACCCTGGACAGCAGGAGGACAGCAGCCAGGCCTACAAAAAAGCCATTCATGGCAAAGAATATAAGCTTATTCCTGGTCACCTTGATACCTGACAGGAATGCCGCTTTCTCATTAGAACCAATGGCAAAGATACGCCGTCCTATCTGCGTATACCGCAGTATAATGCCAACCACCACGCACCCCATCAGGCTGATAATAAAAATCAGAGGAACTGCCCCAAACAGGCGGAACCGGTTCATTGTATCAAATTTTCCGTACACGGTCTGAATGACTCCTTTTGTCAGATAGAGGGCCGCTCCTGTATATACGCTGGTGGTTGCCAGCGAAATTATAAAGGAAGGCGCCTTAAAAAGAATCGCAAGTACCCCGTTAAAAAACGTACAGAACATGGCTGTGAGGATGCCTGCGGCTGCGGCTGCGGGAATGGGGATCCCCGCGTTCATCATCATTGCCATGAGACAGGAGCTCAGTCCAATGACCGCCCCAACCGATATGTCAAAATTCCCTGATATAATCAGGATAGTAGCGCCCGCAGCCACCAGGCCCAGAACTGCAATCTGCTCAAAAATATTCATCACATTGTTAAGCATAAGAAACCTGGGATTCTTCAGCGCCGTAAGCACGGATATCAGTAAAATAATCAACAGAAGTATGAGCCACTGCTGACTTAAAATTTTGTATTTCAGATTATTTCTGTCCTTCATCTGTCCTTCACTCCTTCACTCCAATATACTCTTTTATCAGCCCATCTTCTGTGACATCTGCCGAATCCAGGATACGCACCAGCCGCCCTTCCCTCATGACCCCAATCCGGTCACTCATGGAAATAAGCTCGGGCATGTTGGAGGATACCATAATTACAATCTTCTGTTCCTTTGCCAGTTTTTCAATCAGCTTATAGATTTCCTCTCTGGCCCCCACATCCACGCCCTTGGTGGGCTCGTCAAAAATATATACATCTCCGTCCTCCAGAAGCCAGCGGGAAATAACCACCTTCTGCTGGTTGCCGCCGCTCAGGTTTCCTACCTCCTGCTCCTGGCTGAATACCTTTATCTTAAGCTGCTGTATGCTTTTATCCACAATTCCTTTTTCCTTTCTCAGATTCAGAAAAAAGGAATTGTCGTTTTTTGATATAGTAAGATTTTCCCTGGCCGAACGTATCAGAAAAAGACCTTCGCCCTTTCTGTCCTCCGAGACAAGGAATACCCCTCTTTTTACAGCGGATTTGGGATTTGTGGGAGTGATATCCTTTCCATCCAGGGACAGGGTTCCTGAATCCTTTTTATCGGCCCCGTATATCATACGAACCAGCTCCGTCCTTCCCGCGCCCACCAGACCGCCCAGGCCAAACACCTCCCCCCTGGACACTGAAAAGCTCACATCCCGGACAATACGGTTGCCGGAATAATGCTCTGCCACAAGAGCCCTGTCACCGGATGAAAAGCTGCCTTTCTGATAGAAGTTGGATGCATCCCTTCCCACCATGGCCTTAATCAGCTCATCCTGATTTGTCTCTTTCAGCATAAGCTTTTTCACCATTGCACCATCCTTCAGGACATAGGCCATATCTCCCAGACGGAACATCTCCTCTAAATAATGGGAGATATAGATGATGCCCAGTCCCTTTTTCCTCAACTGTTCCACCAGGTTCATAAGAGATGCGGTCTCCTCCTCTCCCAGAGAAGCCGTTGGCTCATCCATAATCAGAATCCGCGCTTCCTGATGCAGGGCTTTTGCAATCTGAAGATTCTGTTTCTGACCCGGTGAAAGCTCCTCCACCAGCATGGAGGGCTTCATATCCATACTGAGGCTCTGAAGCAGCCGCCTTGTCCTCTCCTCCTGCTCCCTGCTGTTCACAAAGGCTCTGCCCCTCAGCCTTTCATTTCCCAAAAATATGTTGTCGGATACCGTAAGGGAGCTCACAAGGTCGGCATCCTGGTAAATGGTGGCGATTCCCAGATGCATAGCCTGACCGGGAGTCATCCGTTCATATGTGGTTCCGAATATAGTGATTTTTCCTTTGTCCGGTTTTTCCGCGCCGGAAAGTATCTTGATCAAAGTGGATTTGCCGGCCCCGTTTTCCCCTGCCAGGCAAATAATCTGCCCCGCCTCCAGCTCCAGGCTCACATCCTTCAGTACCTGTATGCCGGAAAAGGATTTGCAGATTCCGTCTATGGATAAAATATTTCCCAATTCCTTTCCCTCCCTTTATCTATAAATGGGGATTCATATGAACCCCCACTGAAATGTTTCCTATTGCATTAATTCCGGAAAATACTCTTTTGTCAAATCCCAGTAACACTCATCCACTTCCCATGGCACTACCTTGGTCTTGTCATCAATATTACTCTGGTCCACAGGCATAATAGGAAGTTCAACCTGCTGCTGAACTGCTGTGCTGGCTCCGGTTGCGTACTGATTCAATACCTGATAGGAAACAAGTCCCTCCCAGCCAGGAGATGATGAGATGGTATAATCCAGCTTGCCGTTCTTAATAAGGGGAAGGCCTGCGGGAGAACCGTTCTGTGAAACCACCTTATACCGGTCTGCCACTCCCTGAGAATCCAGCATCTGGATAATACCGGCTGCCATGTCCTCATTCATAACAAAGATAACTGAAAAGTCTTTGCCGGAAGCAATCGCATCCTGTGCCACCGTAATAGCTTTGCTGGGATTATATTCCCCTTCCTGAATATCGATTATCTTATTTTTGCCCAGTTCATCCACCTTTGCCTGCATAGCTTCATTTATCCTCTGGCAGGGCACTGACTCAAAGTTGCCTGTGATCACAAAGATATTTTCACCCGGACAGTTATCCGCAAACCACTGTCCGTAATTGTTGCCCATCTCTGTCCAGTCAAAGTCAATAGCTGCAACAATGTCGTTCCCATTGTTATCCAGAGCTGTTCCCACACTGTCCGTTGACACCAGCGGTATACCTGCCTTTGCGCATTTTTCTGCTGCTATTTTAGCTCCGCTTTCATTGAAGGAAAAGATACACAGCCCGTCAACGCCCTGGTTAATCATGGAATCAATATTGGAGACTTCTTTGCTGACATCGTAGTCTGAATTTAAAATAACTACCTTGTTGCCATCCTTCTCCGCTCCCATCTGAAATCCTTCCACATTGCGCTGATACCATGTATCCGGCCCCGGCGTAATATAACCGTAAACCTTTCCCCCCGCACTTTCCGCTTTGGACTCCTCTGCTTCTTTGGACCCGGCCTGCTCTGTCTGAGATGTTTCTTCCTTTGCCGCGGTCTGTGCTGCGGTTGTTGTCTCTGTCTGGGATGAACCAGAACAAGCAGTCATCAGAGTCATTCCCGAAACCACCATTAATGCTAACAGTCCTTTTTTCATTTGACACCCTCCTTAGTTAAATGTTTTTGATTTATAAATGTCTATTTATAAATTCTCCTTCAGAAACTTCAGCCCCTCTAAGGCCAGCGCATCCTGGCTGGCGGCCAGGGGTCTCCACAGAGAAACCGCTTTTGCTATCTCTGTTATGTCTGTGGTAAAAGATTCAATCACCACCGCGCCGTCATAACCAATATCCCTCAGCGCCTTGCTGATTTCATCCCAGTCAAGATGGTCCTGTCCCGGAGTTCCCCGGTCATTGGAACATGCATGAAAGTCAAACAGCCTGCTGCCCGCTCTGCGGATCGCCTGCCCCAGACTCTTCTCCTCAATGTTCATATGAAATGTATCCAGCAAAAAACCTACATTATCACATCCAATCTCATCCAGAAGTTCCACCCCCTGGTCAACTGTGTTCAAAAAATCCGTCTCAAAACGGTTCAGGGGTTCAAGGGCCAGCCTGATTCCTTTTGTGGCGGCATAGCCCGCAAGATCCCTGAGATTATCCACCGCATAGGATCTCTGCCGCGTCCGTTCTTCCTCTGAAGCCATCCTTGCCTTACCGGTTGCCGCATACATAGGTCCCGCCACATAGGGGGAGCCAAAAACCGATGCCATATCAATCAGCGTCCTGATATACTCCATCCCCTTGTCCCTGTAACGGGAAGCGTCTGAGCTGATATCCCGCTCCGGGCCAAAGGCTCCGCATATGTTAACCTGTATACCTGCCTTATCAGCTTCATGCTTCACATAGGCAGGGTCAAATGACGAGGGATCTTCCACGCCTATCTCATAGATGTCAAATCCCAGCTCCTTGGCATGCTTTAATTGTTCTATGGTATGATTTGAAAACGGGGATACCCAGACATAGGAACTTACACCAAACTTCATTTTTCCTCCTTTTTATGTGTTTTACATTTTTATGTAAAATACTTTCATTTTCTTCCGTTTTTTATGTCATTTTCATTTATTACTATATCTTTTTTTCATTTTATTGTCAATACTTTGTAAAAATTTACATTTTCTCTGTACATTTCTTCTATTTTGGTGTATTCTAAATATATCATTAGATTGTGAGGTATCAGCCATGTCAACAAAACCAACCATTTCCCAGATAGCAGATATGTCCGGTGTCTCTATAGCCACCGTATCACGCTTTATCAACAATACAGCCGCAGTCAAGGGCAGCACCGCAAAAAAGATCATGGAAGCCATCCATTCTCTGGATTATCCACTGCCTGAAAGCTTTATTGCCACCAACACGAAAAAGGACGGCAAGGTCATTCTGATCAATATACCGTCCGTCTCCAATCCATTTTACAATGATGTAATCAAGGGAGCACAGGATGCGGCCCTGCGCCATGATTACTACACCCTGGTAAATGTCCAGCATCTTAATTCATCTACTGAATCAACCTTTTTTAATCTGCTAAATAACATTAACCTCTGCGGCGCCATTATATTAAACGCCATGGATCAAGGATATTTTAACAGCCTTTATCATACCATTCCCTTTGTACAGTGCTGTGAGTATACGGAAAACCAGAACCTGGTCTCCTATACCAGCATTGATGACGTGGCAGCCGCCAAGACAATGATGGAGTACATCCTGTCCACAGGGCACACAAAGATTGCTTTTCTGTGCGGACCGGACCGGTATAAATACGCACGCCAAAGGAAGGCCGGATATATACAGACGCTGGAAGCCGCCCATATTCCCCTGAACAAGGACTGGATCATCCAGCTGCCTGAGCTGGACTTTGACATGGCCCTCTCATCCACACACCAGCTTATGTCTCAGAAGGAGCATCCCACAGCTGTCTTTGCCGTCTCCGATGTGCTTGCCGCAGCTGCCATACGCGGATGCCGCCTGGCCGGGCTTTCCGTACCAGCGGACATTATCGTTACGGGATTTGATAATGTGAACATATCCCAGGCCACATCCCCTCCCATCACAACCATCAACCAGCCAAAATATCAGATGGGCTACATGGCATGTGAGCTTCTAATTGAAAAGCTAAATACTCCCGGAGCAAAACCGCGGCAGGTACTGCTGAACACAGAGCTCATCATACGGGAATCCACACAGAGACAGCGTACCTAGCACCAGAACATCACGGACCGGGAAGCATACTTTGGAGTCAAATGAGAGCCAAAAGGGCGCTATGCCGATGCAGCATTGGTGTCAAATTCTAGTTCATTTGTTCTGTTGTAAATTCAGCTATAAATTTTTCTATTTTTCACCGGCGGCGGACGACTGTGATGCTGCCGGATCCCCCTAACAGGCAGGAATCACATATAGTTCTACAAAATCGGGCAAATCCCTTGGAATTTACAAACTTTTATGCGATAATAAAACTACAAGCAGACAAGGAGGCCGATATGGGATTTAAACTGGATTTGATTATTAACGAAAACTATTCAAAACTGAACGACATCGACCTGCATATTCTCCATTTTGTGCAGACCAATCTGAAGCTGTGCACAACAATCAGTATCGCTGACCTGGCCAGAAAATGCAATGTTTCGACAGCCACCGTCCTGCGTACCACCCAGAAGCTGGACTTCAGCGGTTACAGTGAATTCAAATTTTTCCTGAAAAACGATACGGAGAAGGTTAATGTCTCCACGCTGGATATGATCGAGATTATCAGCCAGGACATCTCGCAGACCATCAAGCTCTTCAAGCAGAATAAGGAAATCAATGAGATCTGCCGGATCATCGACAAATCTGACAACATCTACGCTTACGGCACCGGACACGGACAGCGGCTGATGCTGCAGGAATTTGCTCGCTGTTTCCTGAATGTCAACAAGAATATCATCCTGATCCCGTCTCTGACTGAGTTAAAGATTATCAAGAAATTTATGAAAAAAACAGATTTGCTGTTCATCGCCTCCTGGTCAGGCAATATTGACAAGTACCGGGACATCCTGATCAACCTGGAAGTGCTGGGCATTCCGATGATTTCCATTACCTGCTTAAACAACAACGATTTATCTGCCATGTCCAAGTACAACCTCTATTTCCAGAGCAGCACCATGGACAAGGATATGAATATCAACCGTTCCTCCTACCTCACGCTGCATCTGATTCTGCATCTGCTCTATGATGGTTATATCGACTACGCGACCTGCAAAATTTAGAACGGCGCTGATATTGATAAGAATTACACGAAACCTGTTTTTTACAATACAACAACACTGCCGCCTTAACGGTCATTCCCCGTTAAAGCGGCAGCCTTTTTCATTGCTTATTCAAACCTTCAGGCACAGCAGTGTTATTTTGCAGACATTGCCCACGCCTTATTGAGCAGCAGCGGACGAAGATATGCAACCGTGGAGCACATCGGCAAAATATCCGGATTCAGACGGATATTCAGCTCATTTTCCAGGTAGCTTCTTCTTTGCATCATACGCTTCCACAGCTCCGGCGCATGCTTCTGAATTTCCTGTCTCAGCGCCTCGTCCGCCAGCGCCACCGTGCTCTCCGCACTGGTTCCGGCATATCCTTTCACCGACGGAATAATGTCGATCTGGAACAACATTCCGCTTTCCAGCACTTCTTCACTTCCCGCATACACCGGTGAAGACATCCACTCCTCGTCAGCCGTCAAATGTCCCGGACATAAAGACCAGTGATACTCTGCTTTCGGAAGCACCTCGTCGATGCGCTGATACAGCTCGCCGCCGGTCATCCCGCAGTGTACCTGCTCCAGCCATTCCACCACAGCACCGTAATACGGCTTCACCACAGCATCCACATAATCCCGTGCACCTTCCGGCAGCTGGGATGCATCCTGCACCGCATAACCGGCACGAGAAGACAGACCGCCCTTGTAGCCAATTGTCAGGCTGATGGTATCTCCTGTTTTTACTTTATTTTCTGTCGGATAGATATTGGCCTTCACAAAACGCTTACCGGCAGCCGCAATCGTAACCACGCTGTTTTTCTGACCCAACGCGTTCAGCGACTCGCCCAGCGCCGTCTCGCATACGCCCTCATCCAACAGATTCATGGTACGCAGCATACAGTCTGAAGCAAGCGACGCGCCGAATTCATAATGCTCGATCTCATTGACGTTGTTGGTACAGCGGACGCCCTTATTTCCGATAAACAGATACGTCGCATTCACCACGTCCCCGGTCTCCCCTGCAATTTCCCGGATCGCGTCCACAACATAAGACGGCGCGTCAAACAGCTTTGCATTATCTTCCAGACTGCTGGTAAAATACTTCCAGCCGACAAGCCCGATTCTCTTTCCCGGTGCGATACCGGCCTGCTTCAGCAGTTCTGTCAGGCTTTCGCTGTTTCCCATCGGCTGATTCGGCAGGGAGAAATACGGCGCATGAATGGCCTCCGCCTGAATTCTGGCCGACGGAACCTTATTCAGATTCTCATTTCCCATCATCATGTAATGGGTTCCGCCCTGATTGAGCACCAGAAGTGCCTCCTCAAAACGCGGCAGGAAACCGGTCAGGTACTCAAAGTTGTTGCCGTGTTCCAGATCTGCATACACCACCAGGGTGTCAAAGTGATCTTCTTTCATACGACGCAGCACGCTGTCGTACCGTTCCTGCATGGTTTCGTCTGTCAGCATCACTGGTACACCGGTACAGTCCGATACCGGTTCCCTGACTTCTTTGTAGACAATGTTTGTATATTTTTCCATGAAATCCCCTCTTACTGTTGTTTGACTGTAACGGTCCAATCTCATTTATTTTTGCTGAGATCCATTACCAGATGAAGCAGAACATCTGCGCCTTTCTTGATGCTCGCATATTCCGTCCACTCCTCCGGGCAGTGAGATACGCCGCCGCGGTTACTCGGCACATAAATCATGTTGGTGTCGCAGAAATCCGTCATAATCATGGAATCATGGCCGGTACCGTTATTGATGATCACGTGGCTGTATCCCAGTTCTTCACAGATTGCTTCCATCCTGGTCACATTTTCCGCACACATAACGCTCGGTCCGGTCGGGTTCGGATAATTGATTCTCGTAATTTCCTCCAGCTCCGTGCGGATGCCATATTCTGCGCTGACTGCATTCAGAATTGCGGTGATCAGCTCCTTAAAATTCGTTTTCTCGATACATTCCCTGCTGAATGTACGGATCTCGATCTTGCCCTCTACATACTCCGGCACGAACTGGTTGGAGTTCGGAGTTACATCCAGCTTGCCGACCATACCGGTAACATCCGGTCCCAGCGCCTTGATCTGTCTGTCAAACTCTGTGATAAAGCTGGCTGCCGCTACCAGCGCGTCTTTCCGGCTGTCCATCGGTACAGTGGAATCTGCGGTTGCACCGTGGAAACGGATTGTGTATCGTCCGATTCCGGCCAGGTACCTGATCAGGCCAATCTCGATATTTTCACGCTCCAGCACCGGCCCCTGCTCGATGTGCAGCTCCAGGAAGTTCTTAATGGAGCCCGGTTTGCGGATGGCTGCTTTCAGATCCGGCTTCAGGCCGTATTCTGCCATCGCCTCCAGCTTAGTCTGACCGAAACGGTTTTTCACTGTCTCCAGCTCACGCTGAGTCATGGTTCCGAGCATTGCTCTGGAGTTGGATACGCCGGTACTCGGTCCGAACGTAGCACCCTCCTCGGCATTCATCAGAATCAGCTCCAGCGGATAATCGTTGACAAATCCTTCTTCTGTAAGTACACGCATAACTTCCAGCGCGGAAACAGAACCGGCAACGCCGTCAAATGCTCCGCCGTTGACTACGGAATCGTAATGAGAGCCCAGCATAACAACCGGCGCATCTTTCATGGTTCCCTCGCGGCGTCCGAACAGGGTTCCGAATCCGTCCTCATAGATCTCAAGGCCAATTTTCTTCATCTCCCCAGTCAGATAATCTTTGGCCATGGTATCTTCCTTAGAATAGGAAGAACGGGTCACTCCCTTTCCCGGAGTGGACGTAAACTGAGCTAATGTTTCGATATCTTTCTGTATTCTTTCTGTTCTGGTCTGCATAATACCGCCCCTTCTCTTACCATCACATCTGTATTCTGTTTGAAGATCTTATGGAATATCGCTTTCCCTGTGATTCAAGATAATGAAAAAGCCCACGGCGGACTTTTCCATTATCTGTTTACGAAATTATTTGCTATTCTTTACTGCACGTTTTAACTCTGCCGCAGCTTTCTCAACCTTAGTACCGTAAACTACCTGGATATTATTCTCATTAATTTTAATAATACCAAGAGAACCGGTTTTTTTCAATAATGCATCATTTACAATAGAAGTATCTTTTAAAACAAGTCTCAGTCTGGAGATGCAGTTGTCGATCTCAAGGATGTTCTCTTTTCCGCCCAGAGCATCCATGATGCCGTTTCCAAGCTCGGTCACTTCATCGGTATCGACTACTTCGTCCGTCTCGTCCTCGCGACCCGGAGTCTTGATGTTGAATTTCACAATCGCCCACTTAAATACAAAGAAGTAAATCACTGCATAGATCAGGCCGATTACGACGTTCAGGAGCCATTTGGTCTGCGGCCCGCGCAGTACACCGAACAGCATCAGGTCAATCAGACCGCCGCCGGCATTACCGATACATACGCCCAGTAAGGAGTTGATCAGGAAAGACATACCAGCCATGAAAGCGTGGAACAGCCATAACAGCGGAGAGATGAAGAAGAATGAAAACTCGATCGGCTCCGTGATTCCTGTAAAAAGGCTGGTTAAACCTGCTGCCAGTAAGATACCTTTTACCTTCTGTTTATTCTTCGGCAGTGCGGTTTTGTACATTGCATAGCATGCTGCCGGAAGACCGAATACCATGAACGGGTGAGTACCCTGTGTCAGGAAACGGGTAGCCTGGCGCATAACGTCCATATCCGGCTCTGCCTGCATCAGTAACGTATTGAAAATGTTCAGCGCGCCGGAAACCTGCTGTCCGTCGATCATTGCCGAGCCACCGATTGGGGTGAAACGGATCAGCTGATTGAGGATATGATGCAGTCCGGTCGGAATCAGGAGTCTCTCCAGGAATCCGTAAATGAATGTGCCGAATGCACCCGCGGAAGCCAGCAGTGCGCCGAATCCATTGATTACCATGTTAAATAACGGCCATACGAAGAACATTACAATGGCTAAGAACGGAATCGTTACAACCATCATAATCGGAACAAATCTCTTGCCGCTGAAGAAGCTGAATGCGGTCGGCAGCTGTGTCTCGTGGAAACGGTTGTGAATCATAGCAGTCCACAGACCAACGATAATACCGCCGAAGATGCTCATACGATAGGTGAAAATACCCATTACTGTATCATAAGCTGCGTTTTTCTGGGTTGCTTCCAGCGCGCTCATGCCCTGTCCCATCAGGTACTCAATGCTGGTCGTCTCAGCGTTCACACCCTTTAAGCCCAGGAAGAAACGAATTGTCGTGTGGAATAAAATAAAACCGATAATAGAAGCAAAGGTTGCCACTTCTTTATCTTCTCTGGACATCCCCTGTGCCACAGACATACAGAACAGAATCGGCAATAAGCCGAACAGTCCGCCTGCCAGAGCATTAATCAGACTTACAAAATCGTTTACAAACCCCACATTCGCCAATGCATTCCCAAACACATTCGGGTTCAGTAATGTTGATGCCAAACCTAACAACAAACCTGCTGCCACGATGATGGACAATGGTCCCATCAAGGACTTACCAAGTTTTTGTATAAATGTTTTCATACCTTTCTTCCTCCTGTTGTTTAAGTTAAGATGTGCGCACCGTGACTTTATTCACACTGCCATTATAACATCTGAGGTTTTGAAGTAAATAGTTGCGGAGGATTATGAAATGGGTCTTCATTTTATAAAAGTTTTACGTTTTGTGTAATTTTTGACAAAATGAGCGGATGATAACATTCATTTCCTCAAAAATCAGAAAACTCTTATCCAAACATTCTGATTAAAATAGCTATCTATCCAGGCTGGCTACATACCCGGTAGTCATGAAAACAACAGCAAATCATAAAATAAAGGTGCCAGATAGTCATCTAAAAACGATGATTTCATGGCACCCTCTCCTGGAGTATCATTTATCAATCTTCAACTCTGGATTAATGCGCCGAAGATATTCATCAAATAATGGTACTGTAAAATCTATTTCCGCATGTCCTGTGGAATGAATGATTCCTTTGCTGATTAGCTGTGCACGAAGAGGCGAAATCGTACTGACTTTTTTACGTAAAATCTTTGCAACATTAGAAATAGCACAGGGCAACTCACCACACTTCACCATTGCAAACAAAAAATCATGTTCTGTCTTGGTACAACGTTCGTACCGAACTTTAAAAAAGCTTTCATCCAATTGTGATAAAAAGGTTGCTACAACCCTCTCCACATCGCTTAACTGTATGATTTCTGTCTCCGAGTACTCCCAAACCGTACTGCATAACTCCTGTATAAAATATGGATACCCTTTAGTAAGTTGAATAATCTTATAAATTGCCGCACTATCATAAACAACATTAAATTCTTTTGCGGGGTTAATAATAGCAGCTTCCGCATCATCAGCGGATAGACGGTCTATCTGGTAATACTTAAACAGCCGCTCTGAATAGGACTTTACCTCCCCCATTATTTTTAATATTTTAGGAAGTCCCGCTCCAAACATCATAATTGGCAGACGTAATTGGTTTACACGATGCAGCGCATTTATCAGCGCCTCCATCTCTGATTCTTTCATATATTGAATCTCATCAATAAAGAAACATAAGGCCATACCTGCTTTTGAGGCTGTTCGGCCCATGGAAACAAACATTTCAGTCAAATCATCTGTAAGGACACCAGTGCTGATATATGGGGATGGTTCACTTAGTCCAGCACTAAATGTATTATCCTCTGGATTCCAACTCACATTAAAAGCTTTTAAAATTCCTAATGCCTTTTTTGCAACTTCCTTCGCCGATTCCGTAATACTCATATGGTGTATCATCTTTTTCGATGAGTTAGATATCTGACGTACAAAGCTTCCCTTTTCAGCTATTTCAATATGTTCATATAGTATACCAAATTCCTCGGCTGACTCCTCAATCTTATTCAGTAGTACCGTTTTCCCAACACCGCGCAAACCATAATAAATAACTGACTGCTGAGGATATCCTTTATTCAAAGCTATTAACGACTTTGATGCATTATTTATAATATCATCACGCCCAGCTAGGTACGCCGGCATGGCACCTGCTCCTGGTGTATATGGATTGGCATATTGCATAAATCTCTACCTCCCTCTTATTATCTCCACTAATTATACTATTATCTATTATAACGGATTAATACGTACCGTACAATCATTTACCCAAAATAAACTCTTACTAACGAAATAAACCCGTATGCATATCACAAAACGCATACAGGTTTATCTTCTGTCGTTAATTCACTCAAGCCTCAAACACAAGTAAACAGCATTATATATCATCACAGACTGCCTTGGCATATGTGCTGGCTTCTCCTTTCCAACTTTTGATTACCTCTGATTACTTTTTAACCATTCTGCAAAATTGTACTAATTTGCTATGGGCACTTTTTTGTTCACACTCTCTACAATCCTCACCTTTTCATCTAATCCGCCGGTGTCAAATGTATAATATTGGTTATTTACATCCGCCGAATGCCCTAACAGTGCCGCAGCAACCGTGGCCGAGACTCCTTAGCATCTCATCTTAGAATTCACAGTCCTGCGATATGCATGAATACCTTTATCGCTGAACGAAATGACCGGAGCATGAATTCTGCCATTTTTATCAGCAAATAAAACCATACTGCAGCTGAACCTTTTTTATACGTTCCAATATTTCCATGACATATGTTGACAAACGGTATTATGCACTGTCCAATAAAAAAGTTTTTCCTGATCCGGTTGGAGAAGATATAAAAACTGCCGGAATATTATCCATGAACCATCCTGTAAATTCTCCTTTCAATGCCTCGGAAACATATTGATTAGAATACTGATTAATCCTAATTTCCCTGATATCCCGCCAATCCGGAACACTAAACCCCGCTATGCCATTACCCATTTTGAAATTGCCCCCAAATTTTTTGCCGCATTTTTTTCTATATATTTTATTATAGCATGCCCGTCCCCCTGCTTACACCCAATTGGTGTCAAAAGGCGCCCCAGCCAAGCCGGAGCGCCCTTAAATACGTTACTATCTACCTAAAAATACTTCTTGCTTCCCCAAAGATTACTCTTCTTCAAATCCAGATACTCATTATAAGCCTTTTCCAGTATCTGCTTCTCATTGGAAAACTTCAGCAGATGGTATGCCTCGTAGAACTTATAATACCCGGAATCCAGAAAGTACTCTTCCCGCTGTGGTTTGCTGTAATAGCTGTCGGCCATCATCAGATACCAGTGTACGTCCTTTTCCACCACATCCTGGGGAGTGTTAAAGGAGTATTGGCTCTTGCCGATATACTTGATAATGGATGCACTGACACCGGTCTCCTCCTTCACTTCACGGAGGGCCGTCTCTTTATACTCTTCGCCAGCTTCTACTGTTCCCTTAGGCAAAACCCATCCCTCATACTTGTTCTTGTAATTCTTATAAAGGACGAGGATTTTACCACGAAATATAACCACACCGCCGCAGCTCGTTGCTTCAATCATTGCAATTCCTCCTGGTGTTGGTGTGAACCTGATCTGCGTCTGTACCGGACGGATCCCTGACAGTCCCAGCGTGCGTCCCGCATGTATGCGGCACAGCATCTATTGGCCCGGTTACGCAATCATAACTGGTCTTAGTATACAACTTTTGGAAGGGATATGCAAGGCTTATCTGCTATTTCAGGGCTGGCAGGTATTGGGAAGCGGGATTGGATAAACGCCGGACAGCCATGCTGATACCGGTATCCTGCCAGACTTTAATCCAGCCCGTTCATCCCCTTAAATACTTTCTCCGCGGTTATGGGAAGTTCCCGTATTCTCACTCCTACCGCATTGTAAACCGCATTGGCAATGGCCGGGGACGGCGTGTTGATGACCACTTCACCGATGGATTTAGCGCCGAATGGGCCGGTGGGCTCGAAGCTGCTCTCAAACTCCACCTGTACTCTGCCCACATCCAGACGGCTGGGCACCTTATACTGCATAAAGGAGTTCTCATGGACCTTTCCGTCCTTTGAATAGCTTACGTCCTCATACAGGGCCATGCCAATTCCCTGGACCAGTCCGCCCTCAGTCTGGACCCTTGCCAGATTTTCATTGAGAGGCGTTCCGCAGTCCACCGCGGCAGCGAATTTGATTAACTCCACCTGTCCCGTCTCCAGATCCACCTCCACCTCGGCGGCTCCTGCCATAAAAGGCGGCGGAGATATGGGCGAGGAATGGGACTGTGTCACCTGAAGGGCGTCCTCATTGGCACACTGCACCCTGTTTGCCAGGTCCTTTATGGAGATTTCCTTTTTGGTACCGTCCTCCCCGCAGGCCGGCTTATATACCCGCTTTCCGTCAAACTCCAGCTCCTCCACTCCTGTTTCCAGGTATTTGGCTGCCTTGTGGAGAATTTTTTCCTTCAGAGCTTCACATGTCTTTACCACGGCTGTTCCGGTCAGATAGGCAGTGCTGGAAGCATAGGAACCGGAGTCATAGGGGGATATATCCGTATCAGCCCCAAATACCACGATATCATCCAGCTCGCAGCCCAGACATTCGGCAGCCACCTGGGCCAGCGTGGTGTCGCAGCCCGTTCCCATGTCGGCCGCACCGATAATCAGGTTGTAAAAACCGTCGTCGTTTATCTTAATAGTAGCGCCTGCCACATCCACCCCGGATATGGAGGAGCCCTGCATGGCCATGGCCAGTCCCACGCCGCGCACCTTTGAGCCGCTTACCTGGCGTCTGGGGTATTTCCCGTCCCATCCTATCATGTCTTTGACCCTGGCCACACAGCGGTCCAGAGCGCAGCTATCCGCTGTCTCACCGTAATAGGCCGGCATGACGTCTCCTTCTTTGACCATGTTAAGTTCCCTGAATTTCACCGGGTCCATGCCCAGCTCTGCCGCCAGCTCGCTTACCGCTGATTCCACGGCAAAGATTCCCTGGGTTGCCCCGTATCCGCGGTATGCCCCGGCCGACATCCGGTTGGTGTAGACCACGTCATAGCTGAACCGGAATGCCTCAGGCGTGTGGTACAGCGGAATGGACTTATGGCCGGACAGGCCCACAGTGGTGGGTCCATGTTCCCCATAGGCCCCTGTATTTGACAATGTATATACATCCATGGCTTTCAGGATACCGTTGTCATCGCATCCCAGCTTCACCCGTACCTCCATCTCGTGGCGGGGTGAGGACGCAATCTGGGACTCATAACGGCTGTAAATGATTTTGGCGGGTTTCCCTGTCTTCCAGGTCACGATGGCAGGGTATACCTCCGCCACAACCGTCTGCTTTGCCCCGAAACCGCCTCCGATTCTGGGCTTGATGACGCGAATCCTGGATTTGGGTATATCCAGGGCATGGGCCAGGATTCTTCTGGTATGGAATGGAATCTGGGTGGAGGCCACCACATTCAGCCTTCCGTACACATCCAGATGGGTGAAGGCCCGGAAGGTCTCCATCATGGCCTGCTGGTTGGCCTTGGTGTGGTACACCCGCTCTATCACATGAGTGCAGCCCGCAAATGCCTGCTCCAGGTCCCCATGGCCCTCAATGCCAGAGGCGCAGAGATTGCGTCTGTTGTCAGCGCCCACATCGCAGAGACTCTTCCAGTCCTCCTCCGGATGCACCAGAACATTGCCGTCCTTGGCGTCGTGCATGTCCAGCACCGGCTCCAGCACTTCATATTTTACACGTATAAGGCGCATGGCATGGTCCACCGTGGCCTCGTCCTTTCCTGCCACGATTGCTACCGCGTCTCCCGCGAAACGCAGCCTGCGGTCCAGTATGAGCCGGTCATAGGGGCTGGGTTCCGGATAGGTCTGCCCCGCCATGGTGAAACGGCTCTGCGGCACGTCCTTCCATGTGAGGATGCACTCAATCCCCGGTATCTTGGCTGCAACGCCGCAGTCTATCTCCCGGACCATGGCATGGGCGTAAGGGCTTCTGAGCACCTTTACCACCAGGCAATCCTTTAAAGCCAGATCGTCCGTGAACACCGGCTTGCCTGTCACCAGGGCCCTTGCATCCTTCTTGATAAAGGGGGCGCCTACCACCCGGAAATTCCGTCCGGCATGTGTGCTGTCACTACCGCCCCTTGTACCCTCAGATGTCTTATCGTCTGTATATCCCATCTGCTCACACCTCCTGTTTCGATTCCAGATATTTCTTAACCGCCCGCAGCTGGGACATATATCCGCTGCAGCGGCACAGATTGCCGGCCAGATATTCCTTGATGGTCTCCTCATCCGGATTTTTAAGCTCCCGCTCCATGGCCAGCACATTCATGATGAAGCCGGGGCTGCAGAATCCGCACTGCTCTCCGCCCTCCGCTGCCAGAAACATGCCGAATTCCTCTGCTTCCTTCTGAAGTCCTTCCAGAGTAGTGACATGGCGGCCGTTTGCCCTCACAGCCAGGGTGGAACATGACAGCACAGGCTTTCCGTCCAGCCATACGGTGCACAGGCCGCAGTTAGCTGTCTCACAGCCGCGTTTCACGCTGCAGCATCCCAGACTTCTCACCAAATCCAGGAGAAGGTCATCCGGCTCCGCCTCTGCCTGCACATTTTTTCCATTTAACCGAAACTCTATATTCATCCTTTGCTTACGCTCCTTCCTGTAAGTCTCTCCATAAGGCGCCTTGTATACACAGCAGCCAGCTGGCGGCGGTACTGTCCGCTTGCCCTCGTATTGCTGCCATAGGTAAAGGAATCAGCTGCCTCCCCGGCAAGCTGTGCAAGGCTGTCGTATCCGTCGTCCCTGATTTTCACGACCTGCGCCCTCCCCGGCCTGGCTCCCACCGCCACATACCAGTCATTGCCCCATCGGGATACACAGCAGGCTATGACCGGAAAATCCGTTTCCGAATTTCTCTGGGTGGTGTAGGCTGCCTTTCTTCCGTCTTTTTTTATGATAATGCGCACCAAAATATCCCTGTCATCCCGGCGCACAGGCCGTTTGGCAAATTCTTCCAGAGGAACCATTCCTCCGTGATAAAGCTCCACATATGTATCCAGGGCCATCAGGCAGGTCAGGATGTCGGAAAAACCAAAGCGGCTGTAAATGCTGCCTCCCACCGTAGCCAGGTTGCGCATCTGAACACCCACGATATGGCGTGTGCATTCCTTAAAAATGCCTCCGAAATACTGGTTAAGCCCCTGGTCTGTCTCCAACTGGCGCAGGGTGCACATGGCGCCAATCCTGAATTCTTCCTTGGTTTCCTCGATTTTATCAAGTCCCAGGCCGGACAGGTCCACGATGGTACGTTTGGTCACACTGGTCATCTTAAGCCACACCATGCCTCCCACAACCAGGCTGCTGCGCTTCTGGCATAGTTCATACGCCTCGGACAGACTGTCCACTTTTACATAATCCTCTGCTCGGAACACGTAGATTCTCCTCTCTTCTCAAATGCGTGAATACACGCCCTAAAATAAAGCAAACAGGGAGATTATAACATGAAATCTCCCTGTTTTCTACATATACCGTTATTCTTTAAAATAATAGATGCATGAACAATGCGCTGATTGGTATGGCCACAATGGTCCGTTCAAAGAAGCAGATAATCAGTTCCTTCAAGGATACGGGTATCTTAGTTGACATCATGACCACGATGGTTTCAGAAAAGAAGATAATCTGCACCATGGATACGGTGACCACCATGTACCTGGCCCCCACGGCCAGGGTGCCGACCTTATCGGCAATCATCAGCACGGGCAGGAACATCTCCGCGATTCCAACCGGAAGGGCCGGCGCAATCTCAGCCGCGTTGGGAACCTGCAGCAGAACAAGCAGGGGGGCAAATAATTTGCCAATCCAGTTAAATACCGGGGTATAAGCGGCGATGAGCATTGCTATGATTCCCACGGCCGTCAGAAGTGATATCACCTTTGGCAGCACATAACAGCTGTCCAGAATACTGGACCGGATTTCCTTAAAAAGGCCGGGCGCAGTGGCCGCTTTCTTGACTGCCCTGGACGCGCCTGTCTTAAGCACTGCCCTGGCAGGTACACGTTCCGCCTGAATCTCCTCCTTTGTCTGCTGCCGTCCGTCTGCAAACACAGACGCCTTGCGGGACAAAGGCGGAATCCTGGCCATAAAGAAGCTGACAATGAGCGTCACCAGCAGCGCGATAAAATAAATGGGCAGGAAATATTCCGAAAGGTCGGCTGTCTCTATCACCTTATAGGCAAATCCCACGCTGACCGCGCTGAATCCCGTGGCGATGAGGGCTGCTTCCTTTTTCGTGTAAATCCCACGCTGGTACAGCTTGCTGGTAATCAGCACCCCCACCGAGGCAGAGCTGACAAAGGACGCAATGGCGTTGACAGCACTCCTGCCGGGAATCTTAAACACAGGCCGCATCAGCGGCTCCATCAGGCTTCCGATAAAATCCACGATTCCGTAATTCAGCAGAAACGGCATGAAGACCGCACTGACCGGAATAATCCAGGCTACGTCCATGGCAATGGAGTATACGGTTTCTCCTATGCCGGGACTGACGATGGCCGCCGGCCCTTCAAAGGCGGGAAAGGTGTAGTGCAGTACCAGAATCAGGGCAAATATACTGCCCATCAGGTAAAACAGCGGATGCAGCACCGAATCCTCCTGATAGTACCTGTAAACAGCTGAATCCCTGTTTTTACAAAAGTATTTTCCGTATACGCTGGCCAGGCCGTTTCCCATGATGATAAGTCCGCCCATCCAGAGTCCCGCAAGTCCCAGGCCAGCTTTAATATTTTTATATATGATGCCGAAGGTGACATCCGTGCTTCCCCTTACCGTGACCGGGACAAAAAAGATGATGACTGCAATCAAGGTGAAGATGACTGCCTTTACTATCCCGCCTTTCCACTGATTTCCGGTAAGCACCAGGGCGTCTAATACCGAGTTGTCATTCAGGTTCCCGTTCACATTATTGTCATTTTCCATGCCTTATCCTCCATTGCAGCTGCCGCTATTTTGCTTTTTTCTTCACTGCCAGGATGGACAGGTATTCAAATACAATGTTGGCTGCCAGATAAGCGGTTATTTCACCGTGGTCATATGCCGGAAGTACCTCCACAAGGTCAAATCCCACAAAGTTCAAATCCTTGATATTCCGTACCAGCTCCAGGGCTTCCAGGGAAGTAAAGCCTCCCACCTCAGGAGTGCCTGTTCCGGGAGCATATGCAGGGTCTACAAAGTCAATGTCAAAGGTCAGGAAGCATGGCTTATCACCTACCCGTTCCAGAATCGTCTTAACCAGTGTCTCCAGCCCCATTTCTCTTACCTTGTGGGCCGGAATCAGCTTCATTCCCAGCTCTGCCGCCATCTTATGCTCATCCGGGTCATACAGGGATCCGCGCATCCCCACCTGGATGGAATGGGACGCATCGATAAGGTTTTCCTCCAACGCCCTGCGGAATGGCGTGCCATGGTTATATTTCTGGCCAAATACCTCATCGCATAAATCGGAGTGGGAGCCAAAGTGTACCAGGGCAACGGGGCCGTACTTTTTGGCAGCCGCGCGAAGCTCCGCCAGCGTGATGGAATGGTCGCCTCCCAGTACGATGGGACATGCGTTTTCCTTCAGGATGCCGGCAACCCCTTCTTCAATTGCCTGGTAGGTTGGGTGTATGTAACCCGGAGTCACATTAAAATCACCTATATCCCCGCCCTTTAACCCGTCCATGATGTTTACCTGCATGATTACATTGTTGGGCTTCATCATGGCTGAGATATTCCTGATTGCGTTGGGACCAAAGCGTGAGCCGGACCGGAAGGAACTGGCTGTGTCAAATGGAGCCCCTGCGATGGCGAAATCCAGCCCCTCTGCTGAGTCCACTTTCTGCATTCTCATGAATGTTCCCATATTACAAAATCTTGGTGAAGATAAGGCACTTGCCGGTTGTTTAATGTCCCTGTTTTACTGCTTTGATACGGTCAGCGACACCTATTATGCTCTTGCGAAAAAGCATAATCTGAAGCTGATTCCCATTGCCCGCAACCGCCCCCTGATCCTTCTGGCATCAAAAAAGAACCCCCTTTCACGTAAGAAGGAGATTCCTTTTGACAGCATAACCGATTATAAGTTCATCATGTACGAAAATTTTAAGATTGATGAATGGCTGAAAATTCTGAATTTTAAAAATGACAATAATATTTTATATGTGTTCGACCGTGGCGGCCTCATCGACGCCATCCGCCAGAGCCGGTATGTCACCGTGATGATGAAACGCTTTACCGATACATACAGCGAAGACTGCGTGGAGATTTCCATTGTGGATTCTCCCTTTGGAATGGACGCCTACTGCCTGCATCACGCCTCCTACACCATGAATTCCCGTGAAAAGCAGTTCATCCGGGAATTAAAAGAGCTGTTTGCCGAAAATCCGGCTCAACGGCCCATATAGATATCAAAAAGCTGTCTGGCTATGGGGGCCGCCGCCTTTCCTCCGCTGCCGCCTTCCTCCACCAGAACCGTCACCACCAGCCGCGGTGACTCAGCCGGCGCAAATCCGGTGAACCAGGCATGGGTTTCCTTTCCTGTCTCAAACTCGGCAGACCCTGTCTTTGCCGCCACCGTATAAGCATCTGTGCGCACAGCCGAACCCGTTCCCTCTGTGACAACCGCTCTCATAAGCTCCGTAAGTCCCGCTGCCTCCTCCGCGCTCATAAGGCTTCCGTAGGCGGCGGGCATGAACTTTTTGATGGTTTCATCTCCCGCGCTGACAACAGAGTCCAGAAAATAGGGTTTCATCAGGGTGCCTCCGTTGGCTATGGCAGCCGTAATCATGGCATTGTGAAGGGGCGTAATCTGGGTTGTTCCCTGTCCGATGGAGGTCTGCAGAATTTCCCAGGTTCCGGCTCCGGGTTTCATGTTGTAGGCGCTCTGCTTATAGGGAATTCCGCTCAGCGGGAGAGGTCCGTTAAAGAGGAGCTCTCCCGCGGTGCTGTTCCATTTTCCCAGGTCCATCTCAAGACCCAGGCTGGCAAACGCGCCGTTGCAGGAATTGGCAAAAGCCAGGGTGAAATCCTGATGGCCATGGGCCGTACCGTGATAGCACTTAATCCGGTATTCTCCGTTCTCATACACACCGTCACAGTCAAACTGGTAATTCTTATAATCCGCAGGATGTTCCCGCATATATTCCAGCGCAGTCACTATTTTAAAGGTGGAACCAGGGGGATAAAGTCCCTGAGTGGCCCTGTTTAAAAGCTGTCCCTCTTTATTTTCCTGGGCGGTCAGGGCTTCCCAGTCCCCCAGCAGGCTGTTGGGGTCGTAGCCGGGCTTTGATACAATGGCGAGTATCTTGCCGGTATCCGGCTCCATGGCAATGACCACTCCCTTTCTGGCTCCCAGCGCGGCGTAGGCAGCCTGCTGAAGCTCTGTATCCAGGGTGGTGTATACATCGTCTCCCGGATTCTTATTGCCGGTCAGTTCATTTCCCACCTGTTCCATCAGGTTCACATGGGAAGTCAGCAGATAGAAATTGGCAAGGGCCTCGATTCCCGTCTTGCCTTTGGTGGAATAGCCCACCGCATGGTCAAAGATATCTCCGAAGGGATACACCCTTGTCTCATTTCCCTCGCCGTCCATCTGAGTCTGGGCCAGCACCGTACCGTCTGATGCCAGAATCCTGCCCCTCACGATACGGTCCGAAAAGCTGTCCAGCCTTGCGTTATAGGAGTTGTTTATTACATCCTCGCTTTTCACCTGAAGAAAATACCCCAGATAGGCTGCCAGTCCCAGGAACAGGGCCGCCACCACATAGGTGATACCCAGAATGCTGCGGTTGGATGTTTGATTGGACTTTGAGCCGGTATCTGCCTTCTTACTCATGGCATCACCTCCTCTCCGGTTTCTTCCTCATCGTTGCGTTTCAGGATATAAAGACCCTGGATAATGCCAAACAGCAGGAATGTTCCCAGGATGGAGCTTCCTCCGTAGCTGACAAAGGGCAGCGTCACTCCTGTGGACGGTATGAATTTGGTCACACCGCCAACAGTCAGAAATACCTGCACGATATACTCCACTCCCAGACCAAATGCTATCAGCTTGTAGAACACGGCCTGCATTCTGGCTGCAATCATCATGAACTGAATGAAACAGCCCAGGCAGATAAGAAGTACGCAGATGGCAAAAATGGCCCCCATCTCCTCCGACACCGCCGAAAATATAAAATCCTTCTCCACCACCGGTATCTTTCCCGGCATTCCCTGGCAGAGTCCCATACCAAACCATCCCCCTGTGCCAATGGCAAAAAGGGACTGGGTAATCTGGTATCCTTTGTTTTCTATATCGGCCCACGGGTTGCTCCAGGCCGACACCCTGCGGCGCACATGGTCGAACAGCTGATAGGCTGCCAGGGCGGCTCCCGTTCCCAGAGCGCTTCCCGTTATCAGATACAGCCAGCTTCCCGTGGCCACAAAGAGCATCAGCAGGTAAGTGACAAAGAAAATCAGAGCGCTTCCCAAATCCTTGGAAAGCACCAGCACCAGAACATGAGCACCGGCCACAGCCGTTGTCAGGAAAATGGTCTTAAAATCCGTGGACTGATAGAACATGGACGCTGCGAAGAATACAAAGGTCAGCTTCACAAATTCCGACGGCTGGATGGACACACCTGCTATGGTAAGGGACAATTGGGCCCCGAAGCTTTCATTGCCGGCAGCCCATACCACCAGAAGAATGAGGAGCCCTGCCCCCGCATACACCCACTGAAGCTTGTAAAGCTGCCATACCCGCTCCATAATATAGGGCACCAGCCAGGCCAGGGCCGCGGATATGACCACGATGGCAAACTGGCGCAGGGCCTTGTCCAGGCCCTTTGCCATGGACAGCCGGGTAAGCATGATAAAGCCCACGCATAACAGCATGCAGGCGTTGTTAACCAGCAGTCTGGACACATTCCGGTACAGCAGGCGGTACAGATAAATATAGCACAGGAAAAAGACCACCTGGGCCCCGTAAAACGCCAGAAGCATGGCCTGCATCCCCTCGTCCTCTGTCTTCAGAAACATAACCAGGTACGCCAGAAAATGAATGGCGAACATGGCCCGGTTCTGCCTGGCACATACCTTGCGCTTGCGCTCCATATCCGGGAAGGAAAAAAAGCGGAAATTCGCATAGGTGTAGACCGCCATCAGCAGTATCATCAGATATTTGGATATTTCTACAATCAGATTGGTCATAAGCCTCACTCCACTCCGCGCTTAAAATGTCCCCTGGTAAAGTCTCTGAAGGGGACATCCACATCCCTGTTATATACAAAGGAACCGATGAATGCGTCGAGTACCTTTTCTGTCTGCTCTGTTCCCTCCACCGTAAACTGAAGGCGCAGGCGCTCCGCCATGAGACGGCGCACCAGCTTTTCGCTGCCCAGCAGGGACAGGGGCGCGGGATTGTAAATGGTATTGTAGCAGAAGGAACAATGGTTCTTTACAGGAAGTACGGCGCCTGTCCTGTCCTTCATCATAAGTGTCCCCCGTTTATGGGTACACCCCTTCACCGTATTGGTGATGCACTGGGCAGATACCATCATAGGCGCGTTTCCATAGATAATGAGCTCGCTGGTCAGCCCCAGGCCGCGGCATGACTCAAGAACAGGCTCCAGCTCACGGCTGTTCAGCTCCCAGGACATGGTGAGCATGGAGGCGCCCACAGATGCCAGCACTCTGGCGGACCGGCTGTTCCAGCCATATACCGAAGCGTCCATGCCAAAGGGCAGGGGGAGCCCGGGCATTTCCTGTTCCATAAGGTCTTTCAGCCATACGGTCTCCTCCAGTGCCCTGATTAACACGCCGTCAAAGCCGGCCTGACACAGCAGATGACGGCTGTCCCCCAGGTATCTCTGCGCATGGGACCGGAATATCTGCGGAAGGGCCAGCCAGCACTGTTTTCCCCTGTCGTGGCAGCGGTCAGCGATATCCCTCCACTGGTCCGGGCCGAAACCGTCCGCGTCCAGATAAACCACCGATATCTCACCGCGGGCCAGGACAGGAGAAAGCTGGGCTGTTTCTTCCAGGAAGGCCGTGAGGACGGGCTGAGACTGGGGGGCTGCGGTTTGGGTAAGAACGGGCCGGGACTGCGAAGCTATGTTTTGGATAAGAACGGGCCGGGATGTCGGGTCCGCAGAAGAATGTCCAATGGCCAATGCGGCGCCGGTAAGCTTTTTCTCCAGCTCTTCAAAGCCGGCGCGGCGCAGCTCATTGAGCGCCTGAACCGGAAGGAATAAATCTCCTTCGATTTGGGCTGTGAGTGTTTGGAAACAAAAGGGGCTCCCTCCCGTCTTATTCAGCTGTTTTAATACCTTCTCCCGGGTCATGGGCTGTTTTTCGGCTGCCTGGGGCGCCTGGCCCAGAACCTGGACCTTTTCTTTGCGGCACTCCAGGGTCAGGCGGCTGGGCTCTCCCTCTGCCAGCTCCACATGCCCCCGTACATTCTCCTTCAGTTCGGCCTCCACATAGGTCTTATCCAGATATTCAAAAAGTTTCTGGTTTCCCTCCCTGAACTCCGGCTTTTCCCTCAGCGCTACCATGCCGCGGCCATTGTGCCGGGCGTAGTAGCCGTCTGTGAACCCGCCTCTGTCAAAAAGGTCCAGGAGCATCTTCCTGTCCTCCGGCTCCACACGGTAACCGTCCCGTCCCTGCTTCAGATACCGGTCCACGTATTTGCGGTAAATGCTCACCACGCCCGCCGTATATCTGGGGCTCTTCATTCTTCCCTCTATCTTCAGGGAGTACACGCCTGCCTCTATGATATCGGGCAGGATGTCAAGGGTGCACAAATCTTTCAGGCTCAGCACGTATCTCTCGCTGCTTTTATTGAGAGGGGATGGATCCGGCCGGCCGGAGGCGCCCGGCTTTTTGCCCTGGTTCCTTTTTCCGGTCTGTTCACTGATTCGGGACCTGGCTCCAGCCTGGCCGGCCTGTTCAGGCACGGAATGTTTTCCATTCATCCGGCTTATATCCTCCGGCTCATATACCGAGTAGGGAAGACGGCAGGGCTGGGCGCAGCGTCCCCTGTTTCCGCTTCTGCCGCCAATAAGGCTGCTCATAAGACATTGTCCTGAATAGCAGTAACAGAGGGCTCCGTGTACAAAGCTCTCTATCTCTATGTCTACCTCATCATGGATTCGCCGTATTTCCTCCAGTGACATTTCCCTGGCAGTAACTACCCGGCTGCATCCCAGTTCCTTCATCATCCTGGCCCCGTATACGCTGGTCACCGTCATCTGGGTGCTGGAATGAAGCTCCAGCCCCGGAAAATGCCGGCGCATGAAAGCCAGCGCTCCCAAATCCTGGACTATGACACCGTCCAATCCCCTCTCGCAGTAGGGGCGCATGTAGTTTTCCAGGTCGTTCAGCTCATCTTCCTTGAACAGGGTATTGACTGTCATGTACAAACGCCGTCCGTGCAGATGAACATAGCCCATGGCCTCCAAAAGCCCCTTTTCATCCGGGTTATCCGCATAGGCTCTGGCTCCGAACCGGCTGCCCCCCATATAGACTGCGTCAGCTCCCGCTGCCACTGCTGCCTTCATACTTTCAAATGACCCTGCCGGTGCCAGTACCTCTACCTGTCTCTTCTCCATTTTGTCCAACCTTTCCTGAACTGTTACCCTGAAATAAAAGATGCCTCACGTATCCCCATGAGACATCCCCCTCGTAATCCTCTTATCTTCTTCCACCTTTGTGGGAACCGGCCTTTCTGGCTGCCTGCAGCGCCTTTCTGGCAAGCTCCTCATCCGTCATCCCCCCTGTGAGAGGGGCCGTAACAGGCGCTGCGGACGGTGCTGCGGTTGCCGCTGCCTGAGTGGAAGCTGCTGCCATTCCCCTGCCTGCTTCTGACGCGGGGTTTAACACCCGCAGAGACGGTGCCGGCCGCTTCTCATCAGACTGGTCTGCCGATGCAGCGGGCTGCTGCGCAGATGCGTCCGCATCCGGTGTCTGTGAAGCGGTCTCAGGCTGAGAAGCTTCCCTGACAGCGGAACCGGAAACAGGTTCCGGACGGGAGGCACTCCGTGTAATGCCGGCCTCAATTTCCACGGTTTCCTCTATCTCCTCCACTGCCTCTGCCTGCACTCTGGCTTTACTTTCGGTCTCAGCGGATGAGTTAGTTCTGAGATTCTGAAGGTTTTCTCTGGCTTCCTTTAATTCGCCTTCCAGCTGGGCAATGCGGCGGTTCAGGCGATCCAGCTCCCTCTGGCGCTCCTCCAAATCCTTAAGCACCGCCTCCAGCTTCATCTGTGTACTGACCAGCTCGTGCTTTAAGCTGTAGGTCTCCTTCTCCATATCGTTCTTCTGACGCTCCATTCCCTCGCCCCATTCCATGGCTTTGAAATAATCGTCTGCTATATTTAACTCCGTCATGACCATCTGGTAATCCGCACTCTGTTTGGTGAATCCCGGTACCTTCCTCATGGCGCTGTTTTTCTCGTTTACGTAGCTGGCAGCTTTCTGGAGATAGCTCTCATCCTCGCTGCCGCCCAGTGTGTATACTTTTCCGTCTATTAAAACTTGGGTGTAATTTTTTGTATCCATATCTAATCCCCTGCTTTCTGCTTTGCTGGTTTGCGTCCTGATGATTTGTGTGGCGGTTTCGGGTGCGCGCGGCCGATTATACTGCGCGCGCCTGTTCCGCGGTGCGCGTTCGATTCCGCTGCGCTCCATCTCACTCACGGGCTTCACCCTATGAAAAAAGACATGGGCAGATTTCCTTATGTGCCAGCACAACGGCAATCTGCCCATGCCTTTTTTCGCACTGCTCATTGCCTACGTGGACATTATACCACACCCCCAGCCTTCTTAACAAGGCGGTTTCTACATTTCTAAGCCCAGGTGGCGATAGGCTGTTTCGGTAGCCATGCGGCCCCTTGGGGTGCGGTTTATCAGACCGTTCATAAGGAGGTATGGTTCGTATACCTCCTCCAGGGTTCCTGAATCTTCTCCCAGAGCCGCTGCCAGGGTGTCTAATCCCACGGGACCGCCGGAAAATTTTTCTATAATCATCAGCAGGATATTCCTGTCGTTCTGGTCCAGTCCCAGTTTGTCCACATCCATGATGTCCAGGGCAAAATCCGTTACCTCCCGGGTAATAACGCCGTCATATTTGACCTGGGCAAAATCTCTGACCCTCTTTAACAGACGGTTGGCCAGCCTTGGGGTTCCCCTGGAACGTCTGGCCAGCTCCATGGCTCCCCCCGCTTCGATTTCCACGCCCAGGACCCTGGCAGAGTGGAGGATAATGATTTTCAGCTCCTCCGGCGTATAGAATTCCAGCCTCTGAATCACTCCGAACCGGTCCCTTAATGGCGCGGTGAGAAGTCCTGCCCTGGTGGTGGCTCCCACCAGGGTAAAATGGGGCAGGTCCAGACGTATGGACCTGGCGGTGGAATCCTTTCCCAGCATGATGTCGATGGCAAAATCCTCCATGGCCGGGTACAGCACCTCCTCAACCTGACGGTTCAGACGGTGTATCTCGTCCACGAAAAGCACATCTCCTTCCTGGAGATTGTTCAGTATGGCCGCCATCTCTCCCGGCTTTTCAATGGCCGGGCCGCTGGTCACCTTCATATTGGTTCCCATCTCATTGGCAATGATACCTGCCAGCGTGGTCTTGCCCAGTCCCGGCGGGCCGTAAAACAGCACATGGTCCAGAGGCTCCCCTCTGGTCTTGGCTGCTTCTATATAGATGTTAAGGGTGGACTTAATCTTCTCCTGCCCTACATAATCCCTGAGACATTGGGGTCGGAGCGTGGTCTCTATGCGCTCGTCCTCCGCCGTTACTTCCGTTGTTATAATCCTGCGTTCCATTTACACCTCTGCATATCCCAATTTCACCTTTGCCAGAATCCTTACAGGAAGGACAGATGCTTTAAGGACGCCTTTAACACATCCTCCGAAGTCATCCCGTCCGTGACCTCCACCTGCTTCACTGCCCTGGATGCCTCCGTGCTGGTGTAGCCAAGGGCTACCAGCGCCTGGACCGCCTCCTCGGCCGCTTCCACCAGCCCGGCTACGGATGCGCCTGTATCCACATCATCCATGCCGGCCCCGCCAGCCATGTTCCCCAGCACGTCGTCCATGGATATCCTGTCCTTCAAATCCAAAATCAGGCGCTGGGCCGTCTTATTGCCAATGCCCGGCGCTTTGGCCAGGGCCTTCACATCCTCGCTGACAATGGCCAGGCGCAGATCGTCCGGTCGGAGCACGGAGAGAATTCCCAATGCGCCCTTTGGTCCGATGCCGTTCACCCCCAGCAGCTGCCTGAACATGTCCCTGTCCTGGCTGTGAAGGAAGCCATAGAGGGTCATGGCATCCTCCCTTACCTGAAAATATGTATAAACCGTCACCTCTTTCCCCATTCCCGGAAGCTCCGGAAGCAGGGAGACAGGTACATGGATGGCCAGGCCCACATGACCTGCCTCCACCACGATAACGTCTTCCTCAATGGCCACGAGAGGCCCTTTTACGTAAGAAATCATATATCCTTCCTGTTCTTTCTCTCTCTAATGTCCTGCCCTTCATCATATCATACCCATGAATCCAATGCAAGTCTGCCGAACAAATATTCTGTTTCGGACCAGACTCCGGCCATCAGACACTTGCGTTTCCGGATTTTTTAGTATACACTAACCCATAGGGAATATCCGCAATTTACCGCAGCTCATATCCGGTTCCCGCTAAAAAAGGAGTGATTACACATGATAACCATTAAACATCCCGTTGATTTACCTGATACATATCCTCTGGACCGCATCGGACCCCTTAAGGACCTGCTGTTTTTCGATATAGAAACCACTGGTTTTTCCGGCGACACATCCCAGCTGTACCTGATCGGCTGCACATACCACGACGGCTTTGGCTGGAGGCTCATACAGTGGTTTGCTGACTCGCGCGAATCCGAGAGGGAGCTTCTGACAGCCTTCTTCACCTTCATGGAGCGCTTTAAGATACTGGTACATTTTAACGGAGACGGCTTTGATATCCCCTATCTGTTAAAATGCTGCCGCCGTCTGGACCTGCCCTATGATTTTGACCGCATAAAAAGCGTGGATATCTACAAAAAAATAAAGCCCTACCGCAAGCTGCTGGGCCTCGAGAACATGAAACAGAAATCCATAGAACAGTTCCTGGGCGTAGCCCGGGATGACAAATACAACGGAGGGCAGCTTATAGAGGTCTACCGTGAATACCTGATGACCCATGAATCCTTCCTGTACGACCTGCTGATTCTCCACAATGAGGACGACTTAAAGGGCATGCCCTCCATCCTGCCCATCCTGAGCTATGCGGATATGATGGAAGCCCCGTTTTCACTGGAATCCCAGCAGCTTTTCACCTATGATGACATGGCCGGAAACGCCTGCCCCTTCCTCAGCCTGACCTTAAAAAGCCCCTGCGCCATCCCGGTGCCCCTGGAATACGACAGCGCGCCGGTAAGCCTGGAGCTGAGCCGGGACACTCTTGCGTGCAATATTGCCCTCTTCCAGGGCGAGCTCAAGTACTTTTATTCCAACTATAAAGACTATTATTACCTGCCCGTGGAAGACACGGCCATCCATAAAAGCGTAGGCGAATATGTGGACAGGGATGCGCGCGCAAAGGCCACTGCCAGAACCTGCTACACCAAAAAGCAGGGCCTCTTTCTTCCACAGTTCGGCTGCCTATGGTCCCCTGTCCTCATGCGGGAATATAAGGCATCTCTCACCTATGCGGAATATGAACCGGAAATGTTGTCCCCGGACGGCATGGCTGACGCTTATGCAAAGCAGATTCTCTCTTATGTGAGCCAGGCAAAGGAGCTTTAATCTCCTGCCTGGTCACGGCTGCCCTGCACAGAAGGTTGGGCTCCAGACGGATCACAGTTCCCTTTTCAATACATTTCTTGATGACCGTGTAGGCCGTATTGCGGTTCCAGCCAATCTCGTCCTTTAACAGCTTAGCCATCTGACCGGCCGTGCAGTCACCATGCTTCCACAGTGTTTTCATGATTTTAAGTTCAGAGTCAAATAGTTCCGGTTTCATATAAACTCCCTTCAATGACTATTTTAATAGTCGTCTCAAACCTGCTGCCCTGGGCCATAACAAAAAAGCCCTGCCAAAAAGACAGGACTCATTAGGACTCATTAAAACATGATTACCGCATCCACCCTACTTCCTGGGCAAAGCCGCCCGGTAGGTTTCTCCCACCGTATTGCCGGAATAAGCAGCGTACATATGGGTGGTGGTGGAATCTGAATGGCCCAGCATGGCCTGGACCGCATGGATGTCGGCGCCGCCCCGAATCAGATGGGCAGCAAAGGAATGACGCAGGGTATGAGGGGTTATATCTGCCTGGATACCGGCCTTTTCCCCATAATACTTGATAATCTTCCAGAAGCCCTGGCGGCTCATGGCCTTGCCGCTGCAATTAGTGAACAGCCACTGGGATTCCTTACCCTTAAGCAGCTCGTGACGCCCCTTTTCCAGATACACGCTCAAAGCCTGCTTGGCCGGTTTTCCAAAAGGAACCATGCGCTCCTTCTGTCCATCCCTGCAAGTGATGTAGCCAACCTGCATATTAAGATCCGAAAGCTCCAGCCCGATTAGCTCTGACACCCGTATGCCCGTGGCGTACAAAAGCTCCAGCATGGCCTTGTCCCGTATCTCCTTGGATGTTGTCATGCCGGGTTGGCCCAGCAGAGCGTTGACCTCATTGACACTCAGTATGACAGGGGCCTTTTTCTCAATTTTGGGCGCTTTCAGGAGTTCCGCCGGGTCCTTGCGGATTCGTCCTTCTTTGAACATGAAATTGAAAAAAGCCTTCATGGATGCCAGTTCCCTGGATATGGTGGTCGTGGCCTTCCCCTCTTTTTCCAAAAAAAGGATATATGAATTCAGACTGGTCTTAGTCACCTTTTCAACTTCTGTTATTCCTTTATCCTCCAGAAAAGACGCCAGCTGCATCAAATCTCTCTGGTAGGAAATTTCCGTGTTCCTGGAGGTCTTTTTCACATCCCTCAGGTAGCTCACAAAGCTTTTTATATCGGACGTCATATCGCTATTTTCCCCTAACCCGTTTCTCACAAAAAGTGGCCCAAAATCGTATGCTGACTATCATTATATCTGCATTTTTCTATAAAATCAAACACATTTTTCCCACTTTGGACCCCATTTTCAGGTGATTAACATAAAACATACAACATGTTGGAAGGGGGTATTTTTGTATGTCAATATGTTGTTAAGCAATGGTAAAAATTTTTTCTCACATAACTCAAAAAAACATAAGATTCCCTGTAATCCTCACGCGTTAAATCAATCATATCACCGTGGGATATCCCCCTGTGCTTACGGTTGGAAAGGGTTCCTTTAAATTCGCCCCACATGGCGGACTCCGGTGTCACCAGCCCGTCGTTTTTACCATCCATGGCCCGGATGATAAGGCAGGGAACTGTTTTTCTCTTCTTCACGTAATCTCTCCTTTTGGAACCCTAGAATAACAGCAGAAGCGTTCCTGCGGTCAGAAGAACCAGACCTGCAAAAGATTTGCGGTCCAGCTTTTCCCCCAGGAATATTCTGGAAAACAGTATGGTCACCAGAATACTGAGCTTATCAATGGGAACCACGATACTGGCAGGCCCGTCCTGCAGGGCCCTGTAATAACACAGCCAGGAAGCTCCTGTTGCAAACCCCGAAATAATGAGGAAAAACCAGCTCTTTGGCGCAATTCTCCCCAGATGCTTCTGCTTTCCCTGAAGGAACACCAGGAGCCAGGCCATTGCCAGCACCACGCAGGTGCGGATGGCTGTTCCCAGGTTGGATTCCACTCCCTGTATTCCAATTTTTCCCAGAATGGCGGTCAAGCTGGCAAATACAGCCGATAAAAGGGCAGCCGCAAGCCATCCGCTGTTCCCCGGCTGCTCCGCCCTTCCCTCCCGCTTTTGAATCATCAGCAGGGTGCCTGTCCCAATCAGGACCATGCACAGAATTTTCATTCCCCCAAGACCCTCTCCCAAAATCAGGGCAGCCAGAAACATGGTCAGGATAGTGCTGGATTTATCAATGGGAGCCACCTTGTTCACATCCCCCAGCTGAAGAGCCCTGAAATAGAACAGCCAGGAAGCCCCTGTGGCCACACCGGACAGTACCAGAAACAGACAGGTTCCGCCGCTTATGGTTCCTATGGAACCGGCCGTTCCGGTAAGGAACACCATAATCCACGAAAACACAAGAACCACTGCGGTACGGACCGCGGTAGCCAAATCCGAGTCCGTATCCCTGACGCCGATTTTCGATAGGACGGCAGTCAGGCCGGCGAACACGGCTGAACCGAAAGCAAACAACAGCCAATCCATATTCACTTCCCCCACTTATCCTTTGTGTCCTGTGCTCCGTTATCCAAAAATCCCCCACAGGAAGGGAGAAACGAAAACCTCCAGAAACGCCCCGGCGCCGGTGATGATTAACAGCAGAAGTCCCGGCAGGATATGGAGCTTCTTCTGCATCTGTCCGGACCAGCCTGACAGCACGTACCACACCAGGAGATAGACCAGACCATGGGGCAGGACCGTACATAAAAATGCGGCGATTCCCAAAAGTCCCTTGCGGATGGTCAGCACGGACAGCACCACTGCCAGACTCATCCCCGCATAAAAGGTCAGGAACCCAAACAGCATCTGGCTGCACACCGTGATTCCGACCAGCCAGCCGCCGCAGGTTTCCAACGCTCTCTGCCTGAATACGGTCATAAATTCCCTCACTCCCCTGTTTCCGCCTCCGAAGGAGCCCGCTGCCCCCAGGATACACCCCTGCACCGTAGGACCGCCAAATACCAGCGCGGCTGCCGTACCGCAAAAAATCCCTGACACAAAGCAGAACAACAGCCAGTCCTCATAGGTGAGCGTTCCCAGACGCAGCCTAAACCACCTCATTCCCATGCATCATCCTCCTGTCCCAGTTTACAGGTAAGAAACATATCCGCTGCAGCTTCTCCCCCACTACTGTATGACAGAAATTCATGGTTTATGACTTAGCCCCGCACCATACTGTCCTTCTTATCCTCAGAACGGTATTTTCTGGCATAGGCCATAATGGCGGCAATGGTCTTGCCGTCCGTAATCTTTCCTGTGTATACCATGTCCTCCAGTTCCTCCAGGCTGCATGGAACCACATTGATCACCTCATCCTCGTCCAGATGCTGATGGGATGGTATCAGGTTGTGGGCCACGAATATGTCAATGGCCTCATCGCAGAACGCAACAGTCGTGGTAAGGCTCATAAGATACTCCAGGTTCTCCGGTAACTCCACTCTGTATCCGGTCTCCTCCTCCAGCTCCCGGAACGCGCACTCCACCTTTGGCTCTCCCGGCTCATCCAGCTTGCCTGCCGGAATCTCCAGGGTATAACGGTCCAGAGCATTGCGGTACTGGCGCACCATAAGGATTTTTCCATCGTCAGCAACGGGCAGGACAGCCGCGGCGCCGTCGTGATGGATGAAATCCCACCTTGCCTCATGGCCGTTTGCCAGGACCTTGTCCTCATATATTTTAAGAATGTTTCCCTCATATTTAAGCTGGCGGTCCAGCCGTATAACCGGTATCTGCGTATTCTTTTCTTTATCTTCCATGTCTGTACCTTCCTCTCTGTTATGATTTGATATCATTATCCTATTTCATGCGCCGGGTCTTCTCATAGCAGGCGTCCGCCGCCTTGATGACCGCATTTCTCAGGCCATGCTCCTCCAGAGCAGATACACCTGCGATGGTGGTGCCGCCGGGGGAACACACCTCATCCTTCAACTGCCCCGGATGCTTACCTGTCTCCAGAATCATTTTCGCGCTTCCAAGCACAGTTTGGGCCGCCATGGCATAGGCTGTCTTTCTGGGAAGGCCGTATTTGACCCCGCTGTCAGCCAGCGCCTCAATGAACATGTACACAAAAGCCGGTGAACTGCCGCTGACGCAGCCAACTGCATCCATAAGCCGTTCTTCCACCAGTTCCACCCTTCCGCAGGAGGAAAAGATGTCCCGGATGGTCTCCTTTTCCTCCTCTGTATAGGATGCTTCCCCATAGGACACGCCGGTCATGCCTTCTCCCAGCATGGCAGGTGTGTTGGGCATGGCTCTTACCACCCGCACATTTCCTCCCAGGCGTTCCGTGATATTGGAAATGGAGATGCCGGGCGCCAGGGATACCACCACCTGCTCCGGTGTTACCACATCCCTTATCTCCGAAAACACCGCGTCAAAATACTGGGGCTTTACTGCCAGTATCAGATACTTTACCGCTTCTGCACACTCCCTGTTGGAACAGGCATGGGGCACCTTTGTCCTGACTGTCACTGCCTCCATTTTATCCTGGCGGGCCGCTGAAAATATCATCTCCTCCGGTCCATGTGTCTTGAGAAGCCCGTTTAAAATGGCGTTTCCCATATTGCCCATTCCTATAAAACCAATCTTTACCATCCTCATACCTCCTTGTCATGGACATTCAAACCGCAGCAAAGCCCCGGCAGACTGCCTTCTGCAGTGCGCCGGGGCTCCCGGGCATACCTGATGCATCTTCATTCATCATTCAATATCCCTCAGTATATCACAAAAATCAAAGGTAGCAAAGTAATCCTCAGGAGTTTCTGCCCTGCGGATCATCTCCACCGTGCCGTCCTCCTTTAACAGAAGCTCTGCTGATTTCAGCTTGCCATTATAATTATATCCCATGGCAAATCCGTGGGCGCCCGCATCGTGGATAAACAGAAGGTCTCCCTTTCTGATTTCCGGAAGCATACGGTCAATGGCAAACTTATCATTGTTCTCGCACAGGGAACCTACCACATCATACATGCGGGTGCAGGGCTCATCCTCCCGTCCCATAACAGTGATGTGATGATAAGCGCCGTACATGGCCGGCCGCATCAGATTCACGGCGCAGGCATCCACGCCCACATACTCCTTATAAGTGTGTTTCTCATGGATGGCCTTTGTGACCAGAGCGCCGTAGGGCCCCATCATGAAACGCCCCAGCTCTGTGCACAGAGCCACCTCCTCCATGCCGGCCGGAACCAGAATCTCCTCATAGACTCTCCTTACGCCGTCACCGATTGTCAGGATATCATTGGGTTCCTGGTCCGGACGGTAGGGTATCCCGATGCCGCCGGACAGATTGATGAATGCGATATGGACGCCTGTCTCCTCCTTCAGTTTAACAGCCAGCTCAAACAGAATCTTTGCCAGCATGGGGTAATATTCATTGGTCACCGTATTGCTGGCCAGGAACGCATGTATGCCGAAATGCTTTGCGCCCTTTTCCTTCAGAATCTTAAATGCCTGTCCAATCTGCTCTGTGGTCATTCCGTATTTGGAATCTCCGGGATTGTCCATGATGTCATTGCTGATTTTAAACAGGCCGCCCGGATTAAAACGGCAGCTGATGGTCTCCGGAATATGTCCCAAAGTCTCCTCCAGGCACTGTATATGGGTGATGTCGTCCAGGTTGATGATGGCTCCCAGCTTTTTTGCATAAGCAAATTCCTCAGGCGGCGTATCGTTGGAGGAAAACATGATGTCGGGGCCGGAAAAGCCGCATGCCCTGGACATCATAAGCTCTGTCATGGATGAACAGTCCGTGCCGCATCCCATGTCCTTCAGTATATTTAACAGGAATGGATTGGGCGTGGCCTTGACTGCAAAATATTCCTTATATCCCTTGTTCCAGGAAAACGCCTGCTTAAGCCTGGCGGCATTCTCCCTGATTCCCCTCTCATCGTAAATATAAAAGGGCGTGGGGTATGTCTTCTCAATCTCCCTTAATTGTTCCAGTGTTACGAATGGCTTCTTATCCATTATGTATGTGTCTCCTTTCCCTTTTTTGCGCAAAAAGCCTGTCAGGAAGTACAATATGTTCAATTGTACTCCCGGACAGACTTCCTTGTCCAGTGTTTTTATTCGATATTAATGACTCTCATGATATTGGTCTGGGTGGCTGCCTCGTGACGTCTTGCATAGGTTACGACTCCGGCTGTGATGACAGCCAGTTCGCCCTCCTCCACAAGTCCTCTGTCCTTAAGCTCTTCCACAGAATTCTCGATCAGTTCGTCCGTGGATTCTGCCCTGCGTGACCAAACCGGTACCACGCCCCACTGAAGCTGCATCTGGCGGACGGTGGCCATGCTGGGGGACATGCCGATGATTCTGGCACCCGGTCTCCACTTGGAGAGCATCTGGGTGGTAAAGCCTGTGATGCTGGGAGCAATAATCACATCCGCATCCAGGTCATGGGCGGTTGACACAGAGGCAAAGCACACTGCGTTTGAAACATTCTTCATGTTCTGCTCTGTCACCTTCCTCTGGCGGTATCCCGCATAGTCCAGATGCATCTCTGTCTCCAGGGCAATGGACACCATCATTTTAAGTGCGTCCACCGGATACTTGCCCATGGCTGTCTCGCCTGAAAGCATCACTGCGTCCGTGCCGTCATACACCGCGTTGGCAACGTCCGTCACCTCAGCTCTGGTAGGTCTGGGATTGCGGATCATGGAATCCAGCATCTGGGTGGCTGTGATAACGATTTTACATGCCTCGTTGCACTTGCGTATAATCTTCTTCTGGATATGGGGAACCTTCTCAGCCGGTATCTCCACGCCCATGTCGCCTCTGGCCACCATGATGCCGTCCGCTGCCTCGATGATGGCGTCCAGGTTCTCGATGCCCTCCGCGTTCTCAATCTTTGCAATGACCTTCATGCCGGAACCCTGCTCATCCAGCATGGCCTTGATTTCCTTTATGCAGTCAGCCGTACGCACGAAGGATGCCGCGATAAAGTCAAAGCCCTGCCTGATTCCAAAACGGATATCCTCTTTATCCTTATCCGTCAGGGCCGGAAGCTTAATCTTTACATTGGGAACATTGACCCCCTTCTTCTCTCCCAGCTCTCCTCCATTGATGACCTCACAGACAATATCCGTATCCTTCACCTCGCGCACTTCCAGCTCGATCAGTCCATCGTCAATGAGAATCCGGTTGCCAGCAGCCACATCCTCATTCAGTCCGCTGTAATTGATATAGCCGACGGTATCGTCCCCTACCAGCTCCCTGGTGGTCAGCGTATAGGTCTGGCCTTCCTTCAAAGTCACCTTTTTGCCGTCCTTCAGCTGTCCGGTACGAATCTCCGGTCCCTTGGTATCGAGGAGCGCTGCAACCGGAATGTCTAACTCCTTGCGCACTTCCTTTAACAGCTCCAGGCGTCCCTGATGCTCGTTGTAGTCACCGTGTGAAAAGTTAAAACGGGCCACATCCATACCATTCCTGGCAAGCTCCATCATAACATTCTTGTCACTGGTATTGGGGCCCATGGTGCAGATAATCTTGGTCTTTTTCATGATTCTTCCTCCATAAAATTGTGAGAGTTTATAGTGTAACGACAGATTCAGACGTGAAATGCGGATCATGATTTGGGGGAATCCGATTTTTTCACATGCTGATGTGTATATAAATGATCCATGCAGTACTCATAGCTGCCTTCACATTTTGAACAATAGCGGAACTCCATGCCGGGACTTTCCTCGTCCGTCCTGCCGCAGACCGCACACTTGTGATGGGTGCGGTTCACGGGCCGCATGGTCTTTACCTTGAAATCCTGCCTGCGCTTCACTTCCCTGGGGCTGTACTTCTTAAAATCCTTTGTCATCAGGAAGAAAATGATGAAGTTGGCAAGGGACAGGAAAATGGCGATTCGCTGTGGGAAACTGCCGTATACGAACCCGAACACCAGAAAAAAGGCGTCAAACAGCGCCAGCCATTTCGCCTTGATGGCCAGTATAAAGTAAATATAAAAGTACTCCTCCGGGAAAATCACCGCATAGGCCAGGAATATGGACATACTCAGGTATGAGGTGTTAAGGTGCATATCCCAGCCCCAGATAAAGTATACAATAAACTCGGCAAGTATGATGCCGATGGCTCCCATAAAAAAGAACACATTAAAACGGAACGCCCCCCACACCGTCTCCAGGGAACGGCCCAGTGAATAGTACATGAGCGCCGCAAATATAATCCAGAAGGGGCTCAGTGTGGGCGGGTACAGCAGAAATGTCACCAGCCTCCAGACCTGTCCGTGAAGAATGGCCTCCGCGTCCAGGCTCAGGTACCGGGTAAAGAACATGGGGTCCATGTACATCATGACAAAACCCATGATATACATAATGATGATGTAATACATCAGGTTGTGGATGGCATATTTGCCAAACCTGCGCTCAAGCTTATTAAAAAATCTCATCCTATCATCCTTTTCATTTGCCTGTATGTTTTAAATCAAAACAGGTCTTTCTTATTAAATATATACGCAACAAACAGTGACAGCAGCAGGGTCAGGCCCAGAACAATGGCAAATCCATAGGGACTGTCCGCGAAAGGCATGCCATGTGAGTTTACGTTCATGCCGTAGAAGCTGGCTATCATGGTTGGTATGGACAGCACGATGGTAACGGTAGCCAGAAACTTCATGACAATATTCAGGTTGTTGGAGATGACGGAAGCAAATGCATCCATGGTGCCGCTCAGGATTCCACTGTATATGTTCGCCATCTCAATGGCCTGCTTGTTTTCCACGATTACATCCTCCAGCAGGTCCGTGTCCTCCGGGTACTTCTTTATCTTTTCAATGCGCAGCAGCTTCTCCAGCACCACCTCGTTGGAACGAAGGGACGTGGTAAAGTAAACCAGGGACTTCTCCAGCTCCAAAAGCTCAATCAGTTCCTCGTTCTTCTGGGACTGGTGGAGCTTGCGCTCAATGACTTCGCTCTTCTTATCAATGATTCGGAGGTATTGCAGGAACTGGGTGGCATTTTTATAGAGAATCTGCAGGATGAACCTGGTCTTCATGAAGGTGTGGAAATCCCTCACTCTTCCGTCCATAAAGGAAGTGAGCACAGGCGTCTCCTCCAGGCAGACCGTAATCAGCACATCCTTGGTGGTGATGATAGCCAGAGGGATGGTGACAAACCAGTCCTTGCCGTTGCGCTCCTCTATGGAAGGAATGTCCACCAGAATCAGGGTGTATTCATCCTCCACCTCTATACGGGACCGCTCCTCCTCATCCAGAGGCGCCCGCAAATGGTCCGGGTCAATCTGATAGGTATCTGCGATGTCAATGATTTCTGAGGCTGTAGGGTTTGTTAACGCAATCCAGCAGCCAGGCTGCATCTCTTCCTTTTCGTGCATAGCACCGTCTTCGGTCTTAAAAATCCGTATCATGCGAACTCTCCCCCATTTTGAAATTATACGTTCTCATTATAGTGACTGCCCCCGCTTTTGTCAAATGAAATAGCCTTCCATTTTATATTATACCGAATATTTTTCAGGGAGAATACATAAATTTTACCTGAACAGTATAATGGGACCCGCAGAAACATGCACAATTTTCGCCATTTCTTCACGATTTTTTAACGCCTGTCCCCAATTGTATTTATACTTATTTTGTGTTAAACTCTACTATGAATATCCAGCATCCCAATGCCGGAATTTGTTGCATAAGTCACAGTATTCTCCATGAAACTGTATTATGATACATGTAAAACAGCTTTTCGGTCCCCCAGTACTGCCGGACATGGTTTTTCTCCATGACATGGCAGAACAGCCGTCAAGTTACAAAGGAGGTCAGGGTAAAACCCCGCATATATGAAATTACATACAAATACCCTTACGCTGGGAATCGATATCGGTTCCACAACCGTCAAAGTAGCACTGTTAAATCAGGCTTCCCATATAGTATTCTCCGATTATGAACGCCATTATGCCAATATACAGGAAACTCTGGCGGGACTTTTAAAAAAAGCCCGTGAGATAACCGGCCCCATTCAGGTAATCCCTGTCATAACCGGTTCCGGAGGACTCACGCTCTCCTCCCGTCTGGAGGTTCCCTTTGTCCAGGAGGTGGTGGCCGTTGCCTCCGCGCTTTTGGACTTCGCTCCGCAGACCGATGTCGCCATCGAGCTGGGGGGCGAGGACGCAAAAATCATTTATTTCACCGGAGGCATCGACCAGAGAATGAACGGAATCTGTGCGGGAGGCACCGGTTCTTTTATTGACCAGATGGCTGCCCTGCTGCAGACAGACGCCCCCGGCCTTAACGATTATGCGGAACATTATAAAGCCATCTACCCCATTGCGGCCCGCTGCGGTGTGTTTGCGAAATCCGATATACAGCCCCTTATCAATGAGGGTGCCACCAGGGAGGACCTGGCCGCCTCCATTTTCCAGGCCGTGGTCAATCAGACCATCAGCGGTCTGGCCTGCGGCAAGCCTATTCGGGGAAATGTGGCATTTTTAGGCGGTCCCCTCCACTTCCTTCCTCAGCTTCGGGAAAGCTTCATCCGTACGCTCCGCCTGACGCCGGAGCAGGTTATTGCACCGGACCACTCCCACCTCTTCGCGGCCGTGGGAGCAGCCATGAATCCCCTGGATAACCAGGCGGCCGTACCCCTGGAGACTCTGATTCAGAAACTGTCCTCAGGCATTAAGATGGATTTTGAGGTCAAGCGCATGGATCCCCTCTTTAAGGACCGGGCAGACTATGACCGGTTCTGCGCCCGTCATGCCAGCAACCATGTTAAAAGCGGCGACCTGGCCTCCTATGAGGGATGCTGCTACCTGGGCATTGACGCCGGCTCCACCACCACCAAGGCCGCCCTGGTAGGCGAGGACGGCACACTGCTGTACCGTTTCTATGACAATAACAACGGAAGTCCCCTGGCCACCGCCATCCGGGCTATACGTGAGATAAAGGAACAGCTGCCTGAAACCGCCCGCATCGCGTACTCCTGTTCCACCGGTTACGGCGAAGCCCTGTTAAAGGCAGCGCTGATGCTGGATGAGGGCGAGGTGGAGACCATATCCCACTACTATGCGGCCGCCTTCTTTGAGCCGGATGTTGACTGTATCCTGGACATCGGCGGCCAGGACATGAAATGCATCAAGATTAAGGACGGCACGGTGGACAGCGTACAGCTCAACGAGGCATGCTCCTCCGGCTGCGGTTCCTTTATCGAGACATTTGCCAGGAGCCTGAACTACAGTGTGGAAGATTTTGCCAGGGAGGCCCTGTTTGCGGAAAATCCCACTGACCTGGGCACCCGCTGCACGGTATTCATGAATTCCAATGTAAAACAGGCCCAGAAGGAAGGAGCCACCGTGGCCGACATTTCCGCGGGTCTGGCTTATTCCGTCATCAAAAACGCATTATTTAAGGTAATTAAGATTACAAATGCTTCCGACCTTGGAGACCACGTGGTGGTCCAGGGAGGCACCTTCTACAACGATGCCGTGCTCAGAAGCTTTGAAAAAATATCGGGATGCCAGGCCGTGCGCCCGGACATCGCAGGCATCATGGGCGCCTTTGGCGCTGCCCTCATTGCCAGGGAGCGCTATCACATGGCTGATGAACCGGAGACCTCCATGCTCTCCCTTGAGAAAATCATCGGCCTTAAGTACAGCACCTCCATGACACGCTGCAAGGGCTGCAACAACCACTGTGTGCTGACCATCAACCAGTTTGGAAGCGGACGCCGCTTTATCTCAGGCAACCGCTGTGAGAGGGGACTTGGCCTTGAAAAAGCCAAGAAGGAGATTCCCAACCTGTTTGATTACAAGTATCACCGGATGTTTGACTACGAATCCCTGCCCCTGGACCAGGCGGACCGCGGTACGGTGGGCATTCCAAGGGTGCTCAACATGTATGAGAACTTCCCCTTCTGGGCTGTGTTCTTTAGGAAGCTGCGCTACCATGTGGTGCTGTCTCCCCAGTCCACCAGGCAGCTCTATGAGCTGGGAATCGAATCCATCCCCAGCGAATCCGAATGCTATCCGGCCAAGCTGGTGCACGGACATGTGACCTGGCTCATCAAACAGGGCGTAAAGTTCATCTTCTACCCCTGCATCCCTTATGAGCGCAATGAGAGCCCGGACGCAGGCAACCACTACAACTGTCCCATGGTCACCTCCTACGCGGAAAATATTAAAAATAACGTGGAGGCGCTGGCCGAGGAAAACGTGCGTTTCATGAATCCCTTTATGGCCTTTACCAATGAGGAGATACTCACCGATGCACTTGTAAAGGAATTTTCCAGAACATTCCAGATTCCGGCTGCCGAAGTCAGGATGGCCTCCCATGCCGCCTGGCAGGAACTGGCTGCCTCCCGCGATGATTTGAAGAAAAAGGGCGAGGAGACTCTGGCCTGGCTGAAGGAACACGGAAAGAGAGGCATTGTCCTGGCCGGAAGGCCCTACCATGTGGACCCTGAGATTCACCACGGCATACCGGAGCTGATTACCTCTTACGGATTTGCCGTCCTCACCGAGGACTCCGTATCCCATCTGGGCAGGGTGGAACGGCCTCTGGTAGTGACGGATCAGTGGATGTACCACTCCCGTCTTTACGCGGCTGCCAGCTTTGTAAAGACCCAGGATAATCTGGATCTGATTCAGCTCAACTCCTTTGGATGCGGGCTGGATGCAGTGACCACGGACCAGGTGGCTGATATCCTGACCCGTTCCGGCAAGATTTATACGGTATTAAAGATTGACGAGGTCAATAACCTGGGATCTGCCAGAATACGAATCCGCTCCCTCATTGCAGCCATAAAGGTAAGGGACCAGAGACATTTTGAGCGCAGGGTGGTGTCCAGCGCCTATCACCGCGTAATGTTCACCAAGGAGATGAAAAAGGATTACACCCTTCTCTGTCCGCAGATGTCTCCCATTCATTTTGACCTGCTGGAGCCGGCTATCCGCTCCTTTGGATATAAGATTGAAGTATTGCAGAACCACAACCGCAACGCCGTGGACGTGGGACTCCAATATGTAAATAACGACGCCTGCTACCCGTCCCTCATTGTCATCGGACAAATCATGGACGCCCTGCTGTCAGGTAAATATGACCTGGACCACACGGCTGTCCTCATGAGCCAGACCGGCGGCGGCTGCCGCGCATCCAACTACATCGGCTTCATCCGCAGGGCCCTGGAAAAGGCGGGAATGCCCCAGATACCGGTTATCTCTGTCAATGCCAACGGCATGGAGACCAATCCCGGCTTTACCTTCACCGTGCCGCTGCTGACAAAGGCCATGCAGGCCATTGTTTACGGCGATATCTTCATGCGGGTGCTCTATGCCACCCGGCCCTATGAGGCGGAGCCGGGCAGTGCCGATGCCCTGCATGAGAAATGGAAGGCCCGCTGCATTGCCTCCCTGTCCAAGAAAAACGCGGCCATGATAGAATTCGGACGCAATATAAAGGGAATCATCCGGGATTTTGACGCTCTCCCAAGGCTGGATGTAAAGAAGCCAAAGGTGGGCATTGTAGGGGAAATCCTGGTGAAATTCTCACCTTTGGCCAACAACCACATTGTGGAGCTGCTGGAATCCGAGGGCGCCGAGGCAGTGATGCCGGATTTGATGGATTTCCTGCTGTATTCCTTCTACAACAGCAACTTTAAGGCCGATCACCTGGGCTCCAGGAAATCCACTGCCAGACTGTGCAACGCGGCAATTGCCCTGTTGGAGTATTTCCGCAGGACAGCCAGGAAGGAACTGACGGCCAGTATGCATTTCACGCCTCCGTCAGCCATCAACGAACTGGCCCAGATGGCAAAGGGCTTTGTATCCCTGGGCAACCAGACCGGCGAGGGATGGTTCCTGACCGGCGAAATGCTGGAGCTGATTCACAGCGGTGTGAACAACATCATCTGTACCCAGCCCTTTGGATGCCTGCCCAACCACATCGTGGGAAAGGGCGTCATCAAGGAGCTGCGCCGGAATTACCCCCAGTCCAATATCATTGCCGTTGACTATGATCCTGGCGCCAGCGAGGTAAACCAGCTGAACAGAATCAAGCTGATGCTGGCCACGGCCCAGAAAAACCTGAAAGCAGAGAGTTCCAGGGAGGACCGCGGAAACGGAAGGCGTCCTGTGACTGCCTACAGCCCCTGTCTGGGAACCATGTCCCATACATAAGATGGTGTATGATAAGATGGTGCATGGAAACCATAATATGCATCAGATAATGTACTGAATCAGAGCATGACAAAACCCCGCCGACCAATAAAGGTATCCATTGATTGATACTTTATTGGCGGCGGGGTTCGTTTATTGCTTTTTACATAATTCCGCGAACAGCGGCACTATCCGTTTTGCAGTCACCTGCACCAGGCCCAGGGCTATGTTCTCATTGCCCTCATAGCGGTGATGGTATGAATCAAGTTCAAAAAGGAGGACAAACTTGACAACCAGAAAACATTCCCGAAAGAAAAGAAACCAAAAAGGCATCAAGTGGTTTTATATCACGGCGGCAGGGCTGGTGTCTGCTGTAATTCTCGCCGCCATCCTATTTAAAATCCGGGCTGACAGCGCTGATTCCCAGCGTCCGGCCGGGACAAGTGTCTCACAGAAAATTGCCGGCAGCGGAGACAGGGCAGGAGATTCCCCAAATGAAGAGAACCGGCCGGATAAGGGAAATCAATGGAATAAGACCAATACGGATAACACAAACATCCGGACCATAATCAGCCAAATGTCTCTGGAACAGAAGGCGGCCCAGCTCTTCATCATCACCCCGGAAGCCCTCACCGGCTTTCAGACCGTGACCCAGGCAGGGGACGCCACATACAAGGCATTGCAGGAATACCCGGTGGCCGGGCTTATCTATTTTCCCCAAAACCTGCAAAACCCCAAACAGCTTAAAACCATGACAGCCAGGACCCAGGAATTGGCTACCGGGCTTACCCAGCTCCCTCTGTTCCTCTCCATTGACGAGGAAGGCGGTAAGGTGGCCCGCATCGCAAACCACGAAGGCTTTGATCTGCCCAAGGTGGATACCATGGCCGAAATAGGAAAGAGCAGGGATATCTCCAGGGCATACGAGGCAGGTTCTGTCATCGGAGAGTATCTGGAAGAACTTGGAATCAATTTGGACTTTGCACCGGATGCGGATGTCTTGACCAATCCGGACAATACCGTTGTGCTGGACCGTTCCTTTGGTTCGGATCCGGTTCTGGTAACACAGATGACGAAAGCCTACATGAAGGGTCTGGAAGAACATCACGTCTATGGGACCCCCAAACACTTTCCGGGCCACGGGGCCACGCAAGGGGACAGCCATAAGGGTTTTGCCTATACCTATAAGACATGGGATGAACTGGAACAGGCGGAGCTGGTTCCCTTTGCCGGCCTGATTCAGGACAACACGCCCTTCATCATGGCGGGCCATATCTCGCTGCCCCGGATTACAGGAGACGACACACCGTCCTCCCTGTCCCCTCAGGTGCTCACAGGATACCTGCGGGAGACAATGGGCTATAAAGGAATCATCATAACCGATGCCCTTAACATGGGGGCCGTCCAGGACAATTATCCACCGGACCAGGCCGCTGTCATGGCCCTGCAGGCAGGCGCTGACCTGCTCCTCATGCCCGCTGACTTTAGGGAAGCTTACGGCGGAGTGCTGGATGCGGTAAAAACAGGAGAATTGACAGAGGAACGCATCGACCAGTCCCTGACGCGTATTCTGAGCGTAAAGCTGACGCTCCCCTGAAATACACAACGGAACAAGCCGCCCTGCGTTCGCAAAGCGGCTTGTCCCATCTTCTTCCATATAGTTTTTATCCAATCAGTTCCCTGATATAAGCAGCCAGCCTCTCATCTTTGCATTTCCCGAAGAACAGTTCCCCGAACTTCTCTCCCGCAAACGCGCCTCTGACCAGTTCCTGGTCCAGTCCTTTAAAGATTTCCACCAGGTCCTCCCTGAAAGCTGCCTTTCTCACATCATCCAGGATCCGCTTGTTTCTCTGCTCCGGAACAGCCCTTTCTCTGGGATATCCCTGGCCGGAAGGCTCGCAGAACAGCTTCTCAAATATATATTCCAGGTTCAGATCTCCGCCCCAGCCAAATCCCTTGGCAAAAGGAATGGCAATGGCGTTCCCATCGTTAATCTGGGCAAATGTATAGGCGTCCAGCGCATCCTCCACATGGCCGCAAATCACGCCCGGGAACGAATTGCAGGCCAGCATGGCTCCTTCGCCCGTGCCGCAGCCCGTAATCACATAATCCGCTGCCTTTCCGTTCAGTATGGCTGCTGCCAGAATACCTGCCTGTACATAGGTGAGCTGTGCCTCATCCTCCGCGGTGTACATGCCGTAGTTGTCCACCTCAAAGCCGTACTGGTCGGCCACTTTCTTTAAGGAATTGTAAATCATGCCATTCTTGGCTCCCTGGCTGTTCTCATTAATCAGTGCTATCCTCATGTCTCCACCTCTCAACTTTATTCTTTTGGTTTTTCCTGATATTGTAAGCATATCTCCCAAAGGAATTTCTGTCAATAGACATCATAAACAGACATCACTGTTTCTTCTGTTCCCGCGCCATCTTCTCCATACGCCACAAGGTCGTCCTGCTGACCCCCAGCTCCTTTGCTATATCCTGCTTTTTCTTTCTGGGCTTTAAATTGGCATACACAATCCCGGTTTCCGGCAGGACCTGTTCCTTTGCAGGCGTCTCTGCGCCTGGCAGAGGGCCTTCTTTTTTCCGGAATATCTTTAGCATCTGTATTTCCCTGAGTCCGATTTCCGTAGTATCGCTGAGCACAATCAGACGCTCGCAGATGTTGCGCAGCTCCCGCACATTGCCGGGCCAGCCGTAATGGGTCATCAAATCCACTGCCTCCCTTGACAGTCTGGGGATGGGCTTTCCCATCTCACAGGCAAAACGGGTCAGATAGAAATCCACCATTTCCCGGATATCGTCTCCCCGTTCCCTGAGCGGCGGGATGGTAATGTCCAACAGGTTAAGGCGGTAATACAGGTCGGCGCGGAACTGTCCTTCCCGGATTTTTTCCTCAATATTTATATTGGTAGCGGAAATAACACGCACATCCACCGGCTGTACCCGGTTGCTGCCGATACGGCGGATTTCCCTTTCCTGAAGCACTCTCAAAAGCTTTGCCTGGAGCGATATGGGGATCTCCCCGATTTCATCCAGAAAAATGGTTCCCTTATGGGCCAGTTCAAACAGGCCCGTCTTACCATTTTTAGACGCCCCGGAAAAGGCTCCGGGTTCATATCCAAAGAGCTCGCTCTCCAGCAGGTTTTCAGGCAGGGCCGCACAGTTCAGCGCCACAAATGGTTCCGCGCTGCGCCTGCTCTCCCGGTGGATGCTGTGGGCGAAAAGTTCTTTGCCGGTTCCTGTCTCACCCACAATCAGCACATTGGAATCCACCCGGCTGTAACGCTTTGCCATAAGGATATTCTCCCGTATGGCAGGGCTGCTTCCAATGATATCGTCAAAGGAATACTTGGCCGTAAGTCCCTGTTTTGCAAGGCTCTGCCGGATTTTAGTTTCTGCCTCAATAATCTGCTCGGTGTAGCGGGCAACAATGATGGCGCCCTTTCCCATCTTGTCCACCAGTACGGGCCTGTATTCCGTGTACAGTTTCCTGTCCTTCCACTGGATAACCTCCTCCCGTTCCCGTCCGGTCTCCACCACGTGCTTCCACTTAAGGGCAGGGCAGACCTCCTCCACGGGACGGCCTGTGTAGTCAGCCTGGGAGGAAAGCCCAAAGGTGCGGTACGCCTGGTTGTTCAATGCCTGAATCAGCCCGCTGCCGTTTACAGCAATCAGGGCATCGGCGCTGGTGTTGAGGATGGTGCTGGTCATTTTGGACCTGGCCCGCTCCATATTGATGGTCCTGGCCGCATCCATGGCCTGCTTTAGGGCCTGCTCTATGGCTATATCCTTTGTGTGGATATGAACCCGGTTCAATGATTCCTTATCACACAGTCCGCACATGGTTCCGGCTCCCACGAACACGTCGGCTCCGCCTGCCCTGGCCCTGTGGATGGCCTCCAGAGTGGATGCCTCGTCATGGACCGTATAATACGCAATCTCCGCCTGGCACAATTTCTCCAGCTCGGACACAGCGCTATCATCCATATACCGCACACAGAGGGCTATCTTTTTAGGATGGAACTCCTGTCTGGCGCAAATCAGGGCTTTCAGTATATCAAAACTGGAGAGCTGTATCTCCACCACATGCTTCTCCGGAAACAGATACCTGAGACGGTCATATGTCATGCCTCTGGCCACTAAAATGTCGGCGTCCCCGTACCGCGACAGGGATTCCGGGGTGCCGAATACATGAAGAAGCTCCACCTTGACATCATCCTGAGGCTCCAGACGGCTCACTGCCGCCTCGAACCTGCTCTTCATATTCATATATGGAATAAACATCCGCACTGTTACCATTTCATGCCCTCTTTCCCTCTGTATCTGCCCCGTATCCGCCAATACGGAAATACGCCGGGAGGAATCAAAGCAATCTCATGCCCGTTTCTGCCGCCCGGCGTCTGTCATGGGCCCGCGCTGCAGGCTGTCTGACTTTCCTACTATTTATTTACCACGTTCTGTGGTGCTCCGTCTACAAAATGTTTCAGATTATCCACTGCAATGTCCATAAGTCTCTGTCTGGATTCCTTGGGAGCCCAGGCAATATGTGGGGTAATAATCATATTCCTGGCGCCCAGAAGAGGATTGTCCTCGCGGATAGGCTCTGTGGATACCACGTCCACGGCTGCGCCGCTGACTTTTCCACTGTCCAGCGCTTCTCTTAAGTCTTTTTCCACAATCAGAGGACCTCTGGAGGTATTGATGATTTTTACTCCATCCTTCATCTTTGCAATGGAATCCTTATTGATGATTCCCTCTGTAGACGGGAACAGCGGGCAGTGAAGGCTGATGACATCGGCCTGTGCCAGAAGCTCATCCAGGGAAACATATCTGCAGTTGTCTGTTTCCAGCGCCTTGTTGGGATACTCGTCATACGCCAGCACCTTCATGCCCAGTGCCTCCGCGATTTTGGCTGTGCCCTGTCCAATCCTTCCAAAGCCGATGACGCCAAATGTCTTTCCGGCCAGCTCCACCAGTGGATGCTTCCAAAAGCACCAGTCGGCATTGTGGGTCCACTCCCCTGCCTTTACGCAGTCAGAATGCTCCCCGATGTGATGGCACAGCTCCAGCAAAAGGGCAATGGCATACTGTGCCACTGCATCCGTACCATAGGTTGGGATGTTGGACACGATCACGCCTGCCGCCTTGGCTGCCGCTGTATCAATCACATTGTAGCCCGTAGCCAGCACTCCGATGAACTTTAAATTTGGGCACTGTTTGATGATCTGTGCGCTGATTGGGGTCTTATTGGTATAAACCGCCTCGGCATCCCCAATCCGCTCTGCAATCTTGTCAGCAGGAGTCCTGTCATATACGGTCAGATCCCCTAACCTCTCAAGTCCCTCCCAGCTTAAATCACCTGGATTCTCTGTATACCCGTCTAAAACTACGATTTTCATGGTTTATTCCTCCGTTTTCTGATTGTTCTATTCTATTCGCTCTTGCAGGCCTCTGTCCGGCCCGCTCTTGGCACAAGGATTTCACAGACGCGCTTTAATCCTCTACCAGCGCCCAGGCCCTGTTGATGACTCTCTTGGTGTTGGCCAGTATGATATCTCCGTCCTCATCCGCCCACGGTTTTACCTCCAGAGACAATACATAAGGATTATCTTTATTAAAGAAGCCTTCTTCCTTCAGCACGGTGAAGAATTCCACAAGCTGCTCCGTGTCGTTGGCACTGTCAGGGAACCCGAACCTTGGGTGCTGGTCGCCGTATGCCTCAAAGCCTTCCTTCACCACCGCATTACCGATGTGCAGGTGGGTGATATAGGGACGCAGTGTCTGAATCACGAACCTGGAAGTCTCATAGGTGGTGGGGAAATGGGAAAGGTCTACCAGCAGGCCGAAATTGTTGTGGGTGGTGCGCATATCCGCAGCAAACCTGGCCGCATAGGGAGCCGGTCCGATGAGGGCAGCCTTATCCATGTCAAAGTCAAAGACTTCCAGCTCCACCATCATTCCCTTGGATGCGGCATAGCCGCACACAGCCCTGGTGGTCTTAAGCAGCTGGGCATATGCCTGGTCCTTTGTCTCCGGTTCCCATTTTCCTGCCAGGAATGCAATTCCCTTTGCACCCATGTACCGGGCCTCATCAACGGAATCAATCAGGACAGCCTCCGCCTTCTTCCTGCCTTCCTCGTCCAGGTCATTGGGGTTAAGCTTGGGTCCCAGCAGACGGGGCTGGGCGCCGTAGCACACCTTCATATGGGCCTGGGCCAGCATATCCCTTACCTTGTCCTTTGTCTCCTGGTCCTCAATGTGGGTTATCTCAAGGGCACTGAAGTATTCGTCACAGCAGATGGTCTTAACGGAATCCAGTATGGGATAATTCACCGGAGGATGGGTCATCCACTGTATGGTTCCTACCTGAAAATATTTCTGAATTGGGTCTTTCATTATTATATACCTCCTTATTTCTGTTTGCAAATCTTGTTTGATTCAATTCCATTTACTTCCAAATATATATCTATATCAAATGCAGGTCCTGTATCATCTGGTCCTTGTCACACCAGCTCCCAGGCCAGGTTCAGGGTACGTTTTGCATTTGCTATAACCACTTCGGGAGGTTCGTCCTTCCAGGGCTTCACCTCAAAGCTTACAACAGGCCGGTCCTTCTCACCCAGAAATCCGATTTCCTTAAGGGTCCTCAGATAATGAGCCAGCTCCTCCACATCATTTTCACTGTTTGGGAATCCAAATCTGGGATGATTATCCCCGTAAGCCTCGCAGTCCGGGCTCTTGATTACCGTGTTCCCCATATGGGCGTGGATGATGTAATCCCTCACCGGAAGAATGCTTTCCTCAATGGTCTCATGAATCATGGGAATATGGCTCAAATCCACCAGCAGGCCGAAATTCCCATGCTCCTTCCGGATTTCCCCCGCATAGCGGGCAGCCAGAACAGCCGGGCCAATGAGGGCCTTCTTGTCAATGTCGTAGTCAAACACCTCGCAGCAGACGGGCATTTGCCCCTTCTTTTCCGCATGCCTGCACAGCTCCCTGGTGGATTTTAACAGCTGTTCAAATGCCTGCTCCTTCCGTTCCTCTTCATACCGGCCGGACAGGAAGGAAAAGCCTGCGCAGCCCATCTCATAGGCCTCGTCGATACCTTCCTTCAGGGTGTCCACGGCCATGGCCCTTCTGGTCTCATCCAGATCATTGATGTTCAGTCCCGCCGACAATGTCCTGGACTGGCCGCCGTAAGCAGACACCATATGGGCCATGCGGATCATTTCCGCTGCCTGCTTGCGGACCTGCGGGTCCTTCATCCTGGCCACCTCCACGGCTTCAAAATAATCGTCCCCGCAAATCCGCTCCAGACATTCCAGGATGGGCCCATCGCCTCCTCCCAGCTGCGGGTAGGATACGTGGAGAATGATTCCCACCTTCATAAACCTTCTCATGGATTGTTCCATAGGCGCGCCTTCCCTCCTGACTTTTCTGTGTCTACTTGCGCTTTATCACTTCCGCACACCTTTCCGCAATGGATTCCGGGCCATAGCCGTATTTCACCAAAAGCTGCTCGTAATCCCCGGATTCCGCAAAGTCAGTGGCCCCGATACGGGTCATGGGTACAGGCATATGCTCTGCCAGGACTTCCGCCACAGCGCTTCCCAGTCCGCCGCAGACAGAGTGTTCCTCCACTGTCACGATGGCGCCCGTCTCTCTGGCGCATTCTATAATCAGTTCCTCGTCAATGGGTTTGATGGTATGCATATCCACCACTCTTGCCCGGATTCCCTTTGCCTCCATAAGCTCTGCCGCTGCCAGAGCCTTGTGAAGCACGGTTCCCGTGGTGATAATGGTCACATCCCTGCCGTCCCTGACCGTTATGCCCTTGCCAATCTCAAATTTCATGTCCTCAGAATAATACACGGGAGCTGCCGCGCGGCTGAGCCTTAAATATACAGGGCCCTGATGGTCTGCAATGGCAAATACCGCCTTTTTGGTCTCCACCGCGTCCGCCACTGTAATCACCGTCATATTAGGGATGGCTCTCACAAACGCCAGGTCGGTAATGGCCTGGTGGCTGGCCCCGTCATAGGAGTCGGAAAGCCCGCAGTAGGTGCCGCAGAGCTTCACGTTCAGCTTGTCGTAGGCAATCAGGCTCTGTATGGGGTCTGCCCCTCTGGTGGTCAGGAACACCGCGAATGTATTTACATAAGGAATCAGTCCCTCCCTGGCAAACCCGGCTGACATGGACACCATATCCAGCTCGCTGATTCCCACATTAAAATATCGTTCCGGAAATGCCTTTCCAAAAATACCGCTCTTTGTGGAGGAAGCCACATCCGCCTCCAGGCCCACGATTTTCTTATTCTGTTCTCCCAGCTCCTTAAGCGCTGCGCCGTAAGCGTCACGGATTGCTATGTTTTCTCCCATTATATGGCACCTCCTAATTCTGCTTTCGCTTGTGCGTATTCATTGTCATTGATGGCCTTGCCGTGCCAGGTGTTCTTTCCTTCCATAAAGGAAACGCCCTTGCCCTTCACGGTATTTGCAAGAATCAGGGAAGGCTGGCCTTTGGTCCTCTTAGCCTGTTCCACCGCCCGGCAGAAATCCTCCACATCATGGCCGTCACATGTTACCACGTTCCATCCAAAGGCCCTCCATTTTGCCCCGATGTCTCCCATGGGCATGATTTCCTCCAGGGTGCCGTCCAGCTGTACTCCGTTGTTGTCCAGAATGCCAATCAGATGGTCTGCCCCGAATTTAGATGCGGACATGGCAGCTTCCCAGATACAGCCTTCCTCAATCTCTCCGTCGCCCATGACCACATAGGTATAGGAATCCAGTCCCTTAATCCTGTCTGCCATGGCCATACCCAGACCGGCGGAAAGTCCCAGCCCCAGAGGACCAGTGGACAACTCCACGCCCGGAGTCTTATGTACACACGGATGGCCCTGAAGCATGCTGTCTATCTGGCGCAGGGTCTTTAACTCTTCTTTGGGGAAAAAGCCTTTCTCCGCCAGCACCAGATACAGCATGGGCGCCGCGTGGCCCTTGGACAGAATCAGATGATCCCGTCCCTCCATCTCAGGATTTTCAGGATTCACATGCATAATTTCAAAATAAAGGGATGTCAGTATCTCCGTACATGACAGGGAACCGCCGGGGTGGCCTGTCTGAATGCTGTGAAGCAGGTCAATCAGGTCGTTCCGGAATTTGGCGCATTGTCTCTGTAACTCCTCTTTTCTCTCATTCGTCATCTCTATATCTCCTCCAATTTATTCTTGATTTCTTCCATGCACAGCCTGGGGCTGGTAAGGACAGGGCAGCCTGTGATGGAAGCTGTCTCGTCCTCCAGATGGGCCATGGACGCCTGGGCAAGTACGATACAGTCATAGCCCTTCAGTTCCCTGGCCTTTTCCCTGAGAATCATATCGTGCTTCTTCATGTCCATGGCCTTCATGGCATGGAATGCGTCCATGCACACGCAGGTGGATATGTCCGCTTCCCTTCCCGCCTTATCCGCCTCAGCCTTAATCTTTGAGACAGTGGGTCCTACGGTGCTCTCCGCTGTGGCCATAACCATAATGCGCTTTCCGTAGAGGACGCTCCTTCTGGCCATGGCATCGTCAATGGCAATGACGGGAACCCGTATAAATGGCCGGATCAGCTCCACCGCCGGGGTCAGCGTGGAGCAGGTAGTGACAATGATATCCGCTCCTGTCAGCTCCTGGGCCTTCATATCGCAGAGCAGGCGGTTGCGGTTCTGTATGGTGAACTCCCCAACTTCGTTGGGGTTATTTGCCAGAAAATCGTCCCACAGGTTATGTATCTTCACTTCATATCCCAGATAAATTCTCAGACTGTCGTCAAAGCCTGCTGCCACGCTCTTTACTGTATGGATCAACGCAATGCTTTTCATTGTTCCCTCCCGTGTTCTTCCATGTGTGTTCTTCCAATGTTTCCCGCATCAGACCTTCCGTCCGTAAACCCGGTCCGCAATGGGCCTTAAATGCCGGATAGCGCCCGCTGCGGCCTCCTCCATGGAAGGAATCTGGAAGATTTCCGTACAGAAATTGCCGTCATATCCGCATTCCTTAAAGGTGGTAAGAATCTTCTCAAAATCCAGTCCGCAGTGGCCCGGATACCGTCTGTTGTTGTCTGCCAGGTGTACATGGATATTGTAGGGGCTGTACCTGCGGATGGCCTCATAGATGTCCTTCTCCTCCAGATTCAGATGGAAAATATCCATCATCAGCCGGAAATTGGGGCGGTCCACACGGTCCACCATGGCAGCCCCCTCTGCCAGAGTATTGATAAAATTCGTCTGCATAATGGTCACTGTCTCCAGGGCAATTTTCACGTTCTTCGGCGCCCCGTAGTCGGCCAGCTCCCTGAATGCCTCCACTGCCAGATTTTCGGTCTCTTCTCTGGAAAGTTCGCTGCAGTACTGGCCTCTCACACGTCCAATATTGATATTGGCTCCCAGAAATCCTGCAAAATCAATGATTTCCCTGCTCCTGCGGATGGCCTCCCTGCGAATCTCCTCCCTGGGGTTTGTGTAGCTTAACCCCAGCTGCCCGAAGATTTCCCCTGTACATACCAGCACAACAGACAACCCGTTCTTTTCAGCTGTTTCCTTTACTTCATTCCAGTCCAGCTCCCCCGGATTCAGGGTCATCAGTTCCACCCCGTCATATCCCAGCCTTCCCAGGTCCCCGAAGCTCTTCTCCAGGCTTCCCTGGTATGCTGTCACTGAATCAGCAATTGCCACATCCGGTGTTGCTACCTGATAACATAGTTTCATATCCAAACCTCCTTCAGTGCTTTGTCTTATTAACAAGCAAAAACCGTGCCAAGGGTACGGATCCGATTCCCATATGTCCCGTTCCGGTCCTCTCCCGCATTTACTGGTTTTCTAATGCATCAGCCGTGTTTGAGCCGCATTTACTGGATTCCGTTGGCAGTCATGTAGTCCTTTTCATAGGTTGTCACGTATTCCGTTGCGGCGGCAGTATCCATATAGTTGCCAATCAGTTTGTTCTTTTCCAGATAATCATTCTTCCATGTATCGGTCTCAGCCACCTTGCCCAGCTGACCGCTCCAGTAAGCGGCCGCGGCATCGCTCATGGCCGCAGGGGCTGCCACGCCGCGCCATACAGGGACTTCCACATTTTCATAGTCTCCGATTTCGCTCAGCGTAGGGGCGTCTGCCAGATTACCGGTGTACCGCTCCGTGGACAGTGCCAGCACAGGAATGAGAGAACCGGCCGTCACGTACTCAGAAGCAGCCGCGGGCTTGGAGATAACAAATTCCACATGGCCGCCCAGGGCTGCCGTGATGGCGTCGCCGGTGGAATCATAGGTGATATAGGACATCACGTCCTTGCTGATTCCAATTTCCTCCAGCATGGCATCATAGGTAGCGATATCATCTCCCTTGGACCCGCCGATGACGATCTTTGTACCATTCTTGGCAGCCTCGATTGCCTCCTTGAAATCAGCATACTTTGTCTGCTCTCCCTTGAAAATAAGCTGCTTGTCAACAGCCATAATAGCCAGGATACGGAAATTGGAAGAACGGTTTTTTGTATTCTGGACCATGGGCATTAAATCGCCGCTGTTAAATGTGAGTAGGGTATAGTCAGCCTTGCTTCCCTTGGTGGCAGCCACTTCGTTTCTGCCGATTTCACCGCTTCCGTCCGTTTTATTGGTGACAATGATGGGCTGTCCATTGACAAGGTTTTCCTTTGTCATGATATCGGATATCATTCGTGTATAGATATCGCTGCCGCCGCCCGGACTGGACGTAACGGTCCAGTTAATGGTTTCCTTTGGTGTAAATGTGCTGTCGCTGCTGACTGCCTTGCCCGCACACCCGGTTACTGCTGATACTGCCATAAGAGCTGCCATTGCCATTACAATACTTCTTTTCTTCATTATTAAATACCTCCTCAATCCATGTTCATAAATGTATGAACAAATCTGCATGTTACCTTTATTATTTTATTTTTCCTTTGCCTTTCTAAGGATGGCCTTTATTACAGGCGTGCAGATAAACGCCAGGAAAATCAGCATCAGCACACATGTAATGGGTCTTGTGAAGAAAATGCTCAGGCTTCCCCCCGATATGATAAATGCCTTTCGCATATTGGACTCCAGCAGCTTTGCAAGCACAAAGGATAAAAGCATGGGAGCCGTGGGATAATCATTCTTCACCAGCAGATATCCCAGTATGCCTGACAAAAACATAATCAGCACGCCATACATGGAATAGCTGGAGCTGTAGGACCCTACCACACACACAATGGTGATAATAGGAATCATGTACTTTACAGGCACGGACAATATCTGAATCAGGAACGGAATAACGCCGATTGCCACTACCAGTGCAAATATATTGGAGAGGAACAGGGAGGCAATGAGGCCCCACGTGAATTCCGGTTCATTGGTAAACAGGAGAGGTCCCGGATTGAGTCCCCACATCATCAGACCGCCTAAAAGCACTGCGCCTGTGCCGCTTCCCGGTATGCCCAGGGCCAAAAGCGGAGCAAATGCGCCTGCAGCGGCCGCATTATTTGCGGCCTCGCTGGCCGCAATGCCTTCTATGGCTCCGGTTCCCAGCTCTTCCTCGTTCTTGAACTTCTTCTGGGCCGCATAACCCATAAAAGCGCCGGTGGTTGCCCCTGCTCCCGGAAGCACGCCCACAAAGGTTCCCATGACGCCGGATCGCAGGGCAGGCGGCAGCAGACGTTTGAAATCATGCTTTGTCAGAAGGCTTCCGCGAATGGTGAGCTTCATGTGAGGCTCTGATTTTACCTCATTGCCGCGCTCCATGACCAGTTTAATGACCTGTGAAAAGCCCACTGTACCGATAATGAACGGCGTAAAGGGAATGCCTCCCAGCAGATACATGCTGCCAAAATCATATCTGGGCGAACCCGACAGGGTGTCCATGCCAATGCTTGCCAGCAGGATACCCAGCATGGTAATCACCACGCCTTTGATGGGATTCTCCCCCACCAGCCAGCTGATGGATGTCATGGCGATAAGAAGAAGGGCTGTCATCTCAGAGGGGCCGAACTTAAGGCCGATATCCGCCAGTGCAGGACCTGTAAAGGTCAGGATGATGATACCGATGGTTCCCCCGATAAAGGAGGCCATATTAGCCGTAAACAGCGCCTGCCCGGGACGCTTCTTTTTGGAGGCCATTGGGTAGCCGTCCATAGCCGTGCAGATGGCCGGTGAATCTCCCGGAATATTTAACAGGATCGCGCTGAACGCACCGCCATACATATTGGAGTAATACAGGGCTCCCAGCATGATGATGGCAGTGGTCGGGTTAAACTTGTAAGTCAGCGGGAGCAGCAGGGCCACACCGGCCAGACTTCCGATACCGGGCATCGCCCCCACTACAAGGCCCAGAACCGCTCCCAAAAGGGCGGCTCCCACATTGCTGAAGGTAAACAGCGTGGAGAAGCCATGCATTAACAGTTGAATATTTTCCATTTTGTTTACCCCCTTCTACAAGAATGCTTCAAAAAGCCCCATCGGAAAATGGACTCCCAGCCACAGCCGGAACACGCCGATGGAAATGGCCATACAGACAGCAAGGACAATGAGGGTCTCCTTCCATCCGGTTTTCTCAAACACCTTCAGCCACAGTATCACGAACAAGTAGCAGCTGGGCAGCAAACCTATAATAAAGGAACCTGCTATGATTCCCGCTCCCCCTGCTATCACCGTCATCTCATCCCGCTCATACTTGGCGGCCTTCTCTTCCTTCAGGGACCGGAAGAAGGAAGCCATGCTGGCCAGGAACATGACAATCGCCATGATGGCCGGGAAGAAACCGGGCTGAGGCCCGTCCACATCCTTCCAGAACCCCAGCTGTGTAAAACCAACCACGGCAAATACCACAGCAAATGCCGCCAACACCAAGGGTACAATCTGCTTTGTACCTATTTTTTTCATGTAAACCCCTCCCTTTTATCAGCAGCCTTTCAGATGGGCAGCCATCTTGGCAGCCATCTTGACCGCATTCTCAAATGCCGAAGTCTTGACAACTCCCTTTCCTGCAATATCATAGGCCGTACCATGGGCGCATGTGACGATTGGCGCCGGAAGACCTCCAGCAATGGTGATTCCCTGGTCAAATCCCTTCAGCTTAAGCGCAATCTGGCCCTGGTCGTGATACATGGTCACCACTCCGTCAAATTCCCCGTTAAATGCCTTGATGAACAGAATATCGGACGGGAACGGTCCGTCAGCGTCAATTCCCATTTCCCTGGCCTTTTCAATGGCAGGCGCAATCACATCGATTTCCTCCCTGCCGCATTTTCCGCCCTCGCCGCAGTGGGGATTCAGGGCAGCCAGGGCAAGCCTCGGCTTCTCAATGCCGGAATTCTTAAGAGATACGTTTGCCAGTCTTATGGCTCTCATGATGGTATCCACTGTCAGGCTCTCGCTGACCTTGCTGATCGGAATATGGCTGGTTGTCCTGGTGGTCCACAGATCTCCCAATACATTGATTTCCCCAAATGGATCCGTGTGACCAAAGAGGTGGGCCATATAATGGTGCTCACTCTCAAAAGGACACCCGGCCTGAATCATCGCCTGCTTATTTAACGGAGCAAAGCAGAACCCGTCAATCCTGCCGGCCTGGTAAAGCTCAATGGCCGTTTTCAACATATTCAGGCAGGCGCGCCCGCTTTCTATGCTGATGTTTGCAAACGGAACCTGCTCAGGGTCCACGTCCCTTTGGTCCAGGACAGGCATACCCTTGGTCCAGTCCGCTTCCTCCACCTTATTTACGACCTGCACCGGGATTTCCAGACCGCATATCCTGGCGCCTCTCTCAAATACCCTGACATCTCCTATTACCACCGGACGGCAGTACTCATCGTAAAACCTGGAAGCTGCCAGCTTGACAATAATTTCCGGCCCTACGCCGGCCGCATCTCCTAATAAGATTCCTAAAATTGGTTTACCGCTCATAAAAAAAATCATCCTTTCTTCTATTTTTGGTTTTTATTTCTGCTCATGACTTATGCCTGTATTAAAAGCAAAAAGCGTGCCAAACTTTTCAGGAAGAAGGTTTTTTATATTTTACTTCCGGGAATCCTTTATTTACGTTATGCATTTTGCATATACCACTATCATTTATCCCCGTATGTATCCGTACTTTTCACGGCATAAATGTTTCATTATCTCTAACACGTTTTATTTTTGTTTCATAATGTATTTTTGTTTCATAATGTTTCTCTGTTCCAAATCATACCTTGTCCCTTGCATTCCTTGTACCTGGCGTTCCTTGTCATCCGCCTACCCCTCAATACCATATTTTTTCATTTTCCTCCACAGAGTACTCTTATCAATTCCCAGATACGCGGCCGTCCTGCCCCTGTGATAACCGCACAGCTCAAGGGCATCCTCCACCGCCTGCCTCTGCGCATCCTCCAGGCGGGGGGCGCGGCAGCCCGCGGCCGATGCCGTCACATGATTTCCGGACGCCTGAAAACATGTGCTGCCAAAACCGCCGTCTGCATGCCGGCTGTCTGCCGTTTCCCCATGCTCCCACTCTCCCGGAAGGGCCTGGAGTACGTCCTCGGCCCCTGCCCTTGTTTTCTCGCAGAGAATGCAGATACGCTCACAGAAATTGCGCATTTCCCTCACATTACCCGGCCAGCCATAGCGCATCAGAAGTTCCCTGCCCTCCTGTGATATTGCTTCCAGTCTGCTTCCTGTGCGCTCGTGTTCAAAACGCACCATCCGGTCCGCCAGATACAGGATGTCCTGTTTCCGTTTTCTGAGGGGCGGAAGATTAAGTTCAAGCACATCCAGACGATACAGCAAATCCTCCCTGAAGCTCCCCCGGGCCGCTTCCTTCTTCAAATTCCTGTTGGTAGCGCAGATAACGCGCACATCAATGGGAATCACCGTATCATTGCCCAGCCGGATGATTTCCCTTTCCTGTATGACCCTCAGGAGGCGGCTCTGCAGCTTTGGTGAAATGTCGCCTATCTCATCCAGAAAAATAGTCCCCTTGTGGGCAATCTCGAAAAATCCCATTTTCCCGCCCTTGGACGCTCCGGTAAAGGCCCCTTCCACATAGCCAAAAAGCTCGCTCTCCAACAGGTTCTCCGGCAAGGCCGCGCAGTTAATCGCCACAAAAGGCCCCTTTCTTCTGCGGCTGGAGTTATGAATGCTCTGGGCAAACAATTCCTTTCCCGTCCCTGTCTCCCCATATATCAGTATGTTGGAATCCGAATAGCTGAATTTCACAGCCTGGCTGATAACCGCCTCCATGCAGCTGTCCCTGTAAAGTATGTGGGAAAAATCGTACTTGGCCGTAAAGCCGTCCGAATGCATCCGCTTGCGCAGTTTCCCCTCCTCCGCCTGTATCTGTTCCGTTCCCTGGAAGGTGAGCACGCAGCCGAACTCCTCCGAGTCACCGGCCACCGGCACACAATTGACCAGCACCTGTTTTCCTCCGAACCTGCACACCTCTGACAGGATTTTCTGTTTGTCCCTGATAACACTGTCAAAATCAATATCCGGAAAAAAGTCCTTTATATGCTCTCCTGCCAGCGAAGTCTTCCTGTCCTTCATATATGTATAGCAGCATGTATTGGCAAGGGTTATGATTCCCTTCCTGTTGACGGAAATGATCCCCTGGAAGGAATAGTTCATGATATTTGCTATCTCATCCCTTTTCTGTCTCTCATACCGGGTGAGATGGGCCACTGCTATAGCCTCTGAAATGGCATGGTTTACCGCCTCGATTCCTGAATGGATCATGGCGGCCGGCACCCCCAGGCGCTCTGCAATCTGAACCGTGGAATATCCCCCCACAATGGCCTGGTTTCCGTCCTTCAGGGCCTGGTGCACCGCCATCTCCAGCTTGGTTTCATCGTCCTCCGCATAGCAGCCCAGCCCCAGATTCGGATACAGGTGGCACATCTGCTCCGCCCCATACACCATATTGAAAGCGCCCACCACGGCAATCCTCTCAATATACCCCTTCTGCATACATTGATTGACCGCCTTCATTACGTCGTATCCCGTGGATTTAAGCTCCGCACATGGAATGTTCCTGCGCTTCAGGGTATGGGCCGTAAATCCCCTGGCTATGACCACGTCCGCCTCCACCTGTTCCAGTGTGTTATTGTAATAATCCTGAATTACCTCATACCGGATGGCTTCCGACTCAGGCCGTTCCCGGAACACCTGCTCAATGACAGGCAGAATGTCCGGATATGGTGCAAAAAATACAATTTTAATCACACTCACCCACCTCCCATTGTCCATATTATCCCATATATTGTATTTTCGCAATCATTAAATTGCATTTAATTGCTAAATCACAATTTATGTGCAATTTTATATATTCCAATTTTTTATCTGTTACTCCTTTTTTTATTGTGCAAATAGCACACATTCTCCCATGCGTTTTTAGTCGTTTTAAATAAAATTTTATTCTGTTTTCCCCGCAAATACTTTTTTGGCACAACAATTGCTTTTTTAATCAGTCAACACCATTGCAATGGTATGTAAAAACAACCAGAGGCTGACGCGGCTCATATGGCCAGTGAGCATGGCAGCCCACGTAAAGGATAAGAAAGGATAAGAGATTTATGAGGATATTAGCGACAATGAAGCGTTTTCCGGCAGGAGTGATGGTGATTCCCCTGCTCCTTGGATGTGCAATGAATACCTTTTTCCCCAACGCCCTCACCATCGGCGGTTTTACGTCAGGCCTGTTTAAGAACGGGGTCCCCACCCTGATTGGCCTGTTTCTGTTCTGCAGCGGCGCCACCATTGATGTAAAAATGGCCGGCAGCACTGTGTGGAAAGGCGTTGTCCTCACCGCCCTTAAGTTCTTTATCGGTTTTGGTCTGGGACTTCTGCTCAATGCACTGTTTGGCGAAGCAGGATTCCTGGGTCTGGCGCCTCTGGCTGTCATCGGAGCCGTAACCAATTCCAACGGCGTCATCTATGCCACCCTGGCAGGCGAATTTGGCGATGAGACAGACGTGGGAGCCACCTCCATTCTCGCCCTCAACGACGGTCCCTTTTTTACCATGATTGCATTGGGCGCCTCCGGCATGGGCAACTTCCCAATTACGGATATCATTGCCAGCATCATCCCCATGGTTATCGGGTTCATTATCGGCAATCTGGACCACGAGTGGAGAAAAATTCTGGCCACGGGCATGATTCTTCTTCCCCCCTTTAACGGCTTTGCCCTGGGTGCGGGTATGAACTTCAACAATATTCTCAGAGCGGGTGTTTCCGGAATTCTGCTGGGCCTCCTTACCGTGCTGTCCACCGGCCTTCTCACCTTCTTCCTCTACAGCGCTCTCCGCAAAAAGGCGGATCCCATGGGCGCTGCCATCGGCACCACGGCCGGAGTGGCCACCACCACGCCCACAGCCGTAGCCATGGCCGATCCATCCTTCCAGCCACAGGTGGAAACCGCCACTGCCCAGACAGCTGCCGCCGTGGTAATCACGGCCGTGCTTTGCCCGCTGCTGGTATCCTGGCTGGCCAAGGTATCCCGTAAGTGGAATGAGGCCCACGGCATAGTCACAGACATACCCGCTCCTGAGCAGGAGAGCTGCGAAACCCAGCCAGCGGCAACTGCTGATTTAGACTCGCTCTAATGTAGGTAATAAAACAGATGATATTGACAGACGGAGGAAACAGAAAGACATGAACCGAACCATATTAAATGCAGGAATGATTTTATGCGGGGAACAGCTTACTCCCATGGAGAACGGATCCCTTATCATTGAGGACGGAATCATCCGGGAAATCCTGCCCCGGGAGGCCAGGGATGCATTATCCATAGAAGACGCAGAAGAAATCAGCCTTCCCCATATGACTCTGATGCCGGGCATGATAGAGTGCCACAACCACCTGTGCATTGATGCCACCCTTCCGGAACACCTGGAGCTGCTGGCCTGGAGCAACGAATGCCAGCTGACCCTGCTGGCATTAAAGGGACTTAAGGAAGACCTGATGAGCGGTGTAACCACAGCCCGGTGCATGGGGGATAAGTACTACATAGACGTGACCCTGAAGAAGCTGATTGAGGACGGAAAGGCTGAAGGCCCCCGTCTCCTGGCAGCGGGCATCGGCATAAAGGGAAGCCACGGAGCGGGCCACATCGGAATGCCCCACTGCGGAACCGAAGAAATCCGCCGCACCTGCCGCGAGAACTTGAAAAAAGGCGCGGACCTGCTGAAGCTTTTCATAACCCCCGGTGTTCCGGATCCCTTCAGCACCTTTGTGCCGAGCTTTCTCAGCCTGGAGGAAATCTCCGTTGCAGTCAGTGAAGGCGCGCGCCTGGGCATCCCCACTGCCGCCCACTGTATCGGCGGCCAGGGCCTGAAAGACTGCATTGACGGCGGAGTGGATGTGATTGAGCACATGTACATGGCTACGGAACAGGATGTGGATCGTCTGGCTTCATCACGCTGTGTGGTGGACCTGACCTCCGGTATTTTCTTAGACCCCAGCCGGGAGGAATTTCTCTCACCCGCCAATGCCCTGAAGGTAAGGCAGAACCGCAGCCGGGTCCGCGAAAATGTGGCCCGCATCATCAAGGCCCGCCTCCCCTTTGTCCTGGGAACAGACGCTTATCACGGCCTTCTGTACCGGGAGGTAGGATATGCAGTGGAACTGGGAGCCGCCCCTGTAACCGCCATCCAGGGCGTCACCTCCCACGCGGCCAAAGTCTGCCGCCTGGAAGACAGAATCGGAAAGCTGGAAAACGGCCTGGAAGCAGATATCATTGCCGTAAAGGGGAATCCCCTGGAGGATGTATCCCGCCTTTCACAGGTAGGACTGGTGATGAAAGGCGGCGTGATTTACAGGCAGCCTTAGGAGCGCCCGGATATGCAGAAAGTATAGTTTCAAAAGCGCAGTTTCAAGTGACATTGACTGTCACCAAAACTGCGCTTTCTTTCATAACACACTTCATTGCAAGACAGGATACAAAAGGGCCGCCGTCCGGATATACGGCTCAGGCAGTCCCCTTATAGCGCTTCAGATACTCCCCGGCCGTGTCCCGGCTCAAAGAGAACATCCGCACCAGTTTATCCAATATCTGCCCTTCTGTTTTCCCTTCCTCCAGATTATCCAGGACAAAGGCCCTTATACCTTCCTCAAGTCCGGCTTCCCTTCCCTCTTCCCTTCCTTCTGCCTTAGCATCCTGAAGCTGATACATCCGTTCTTCCCATTCCTGCATATATCTCACTCCAATCTCTTCACTGACTTTGACCCGGCTGACCCGCCTGTGCAGTTCCTTAATCCGCAGACTGCTGCTTTTGGCCGCCTCTGTTTCAGAGGTCCGCTCTATGTAATGAAGCAGCTCTATCAGCTCTCCGCTTATTCCCTCCGGCACAGTTCCATGGGTATTGAGAAATATCCTGACCGCCCCGTCTTCCAGAAAAAGGCCGCTTTCCTCCTGACACTCCATCCGAAATGTGTATCTGTACCTTCCATATCCCCACAAGTCAAAGGGCATGATGGTAATGAGGCAGGAGGGCTGCATGCGGTTAAAATCAATTTCACCGGGCGCCAGCAGTGAACTGTCAATCAACGCCTGATAAAACCGGCTTCTCTTAATCAGGTTCCCGGTATTCTTTTTCTGTACTTCCGCATTGTAAACACGGCTTTCCTCGCCCACGGAATACACGTCCAGCCGGATAGAACGCAGCCAGGGCACTGTCCGCATTTCCCTCTCTGCCTGAGGCTGCTCCGCCAGATGAATCTCCTCACCAAGTATGATGGAAAGGACCAGCTCCATGGTCCCGCGATCCTCCATAACACATGCAAATAAAAAACGGTCCAGCAGGGTCAGCTCTGCCAGCGGTTTCATGACAGGCCTGCCGGGGTCATTCATTTTCTTCATCTTATTCTCCTTTTATTATACAAAAGCTTTGCCTCCGTTGCAAGAATATACACGAATCACAATCCTGAATCACATATCCACAGAACCACCGCCTGACATTTTAAAATTATTCAGCCATACAACACAGGGATACAGGAGAAAAACTCCCTTAAGATTATCTCGGACAGAACATCCTTAAGATTTATATATGTAAAATAGCACTTACCGTCAGTCAAGTCAATAGCATGAGCACAAATAACATGAACTCAATAAAAAACAGTAATAAAAAACGCTGCCTGAAAATGAATCCATATGATAATGAATCCATCTCAGGCAGCAGCCTTAAGCCACACCTGCCTCAGCCTATTTCCGCCCCAGGCTCATTCCGGCCTTCAGCATCCTGAATGTACGGTCCGCGGCACTGATGTACAGCTCTTCCGCCCGCTCCAGGGCCTCCTCGATATCCATGGCGCCGTTTATCGTGGTCATAATACTGTCAATGCCGTAATCAAAAATCGTCTCAGCCTTGTCGCCCATACCTCCCACGATGGCTGCCACCGGTATGCCTCTCTCCCTGCAGCGCTTTCCGATTCCGCTTGGCACCTTTCCAAAGGCAGACTGCCAGTCCATTCTACCCTCTCCGGTAATCACCAGGTCCACCCCCTCTAAGAGGCTGTCAAAATGAACCAAATCCAGTACCGTGTCAATACCGGACTTGAGATTGGCCTTCAGGAACACGCAGAATGCCGCCCCTAATCCACCGGCAGCGCCCGCTCCGGGAATCTTATCCACATCCACGCCCAGCTTTTCCTTCAGCAGAGCCGCATACCGAACCATTCCGCCCTCTAACACGTCCAGGATTTCCGGTGTACCGCCCTTCTGCTTTCCAAATGTATAGGTGGCTCCGTCCGGTCCCGTAAGAGGATTGGTCACATCGCACATCACGGTGAATCCGGCCTGGGCCACCGCCGGGTGCATCCGGCTCGCATCAATATCAGCCACTCTTGTCAAATCCCGGCCTCTGCCCTCCAGCTCATTTCCCTGATCATCCAGGAACCTTACTCCCAGAGCACGCATGGCCCCCATACCGCCGTCATTGGTTGCGCTGCCTCCAATGGCAATGGAAATCTTCCGGTATCCCCGATCCAGAGCATCTCTAATCAATTCCCCTGTGCCGTAGGTGGTGGTGTTCAGGGGATTGCGCCTGTCCGCCGGCACCATGGGAAGCCCGGAAGCAGCTGCCATCTCGATGATAGCGGAGTCCCCTTCAAATTCCCCGTAAAAGGACTGCGCCTCCTCCATCAAAGGGCCATGGACCGTCAGTCTGCGGTATGTACCGTTCAGCGCTGAAATCACCGCGTCAATGGTTCCCTCCCCGCCGTCAGCCACAGGCACGCCAGCTGTCTCACAGCCCGGAAATGTCCGCCCTGCCGCTGCCTCCAAAAGCTGTGTAATGCGCTCTGACGACAAGGTCCCCTTAAACGAATCTGATGCAAATAAAAACTTCATGGTTCCGCCTCCCAATTGTGATTGATTTTCTTACGTCTATTGTACTGTTTCCAGGCTGCCGCGTCAATGTTCCAAAAAACATATATTCTGTATATTATTTATTCTTAAGCACAACAAACCTTCTGGCAGGCCATACCCCATTCTGTTTCCCGTCCCGCCGCTAATCCTGCATCATTTCCTTCACATCCCTGAAAAATACCATCGCCATGTAAAACACCGCTGACTGGCTCAGTACGCGCACGTCATATCCCGTCAGTTCCTCCAGCTTCCTGAGCTTATAGGTCAATGTATTCTTATGGATGTGCATGGCATCCGACGCAGCCTTTAAGGAACCCTCGGCTCCGAAATAAGCCTCCAGAAGCCCCATCCACTGACACAGCTCCTCATAACCGCAGTTCTTAAATACCTTGCGAAGGTACTCTGCCTTCACACTATCAGCCACATCCTCCGTAAACAGCTCCAGGGTAACGCTGTCATATGTCATGACGTCCCGTTTGGACATATCGGCTGAGCGCCATGCCTTGTTGGCCTGGCCATATGCCACATGGATGTCCCTGGCCCTGCCGTCGATCCCCATAACCAGACCTATGCCGAATTTCTTCTGCACACAGGAGCGTATGCGCCCGGCCAGCTGGGTCATATGACGGTCGGAAGCACCCTGAACCAGGAAAATCTGCCGGCCGGCATTGCGGAACACCAGACATCCCGCCCCTGCCAGGGAAACAGCTTCCCCCTCTGCCTGCTCCAGCAGCTTCTGGCCCGACGCGGTGGATGCGTATTCCTGGAAGTTTTTGACGCCTGCCACCATGACCCTTCTGGGAACAGAAATGTCGATTCCCAGCGCAAAGCCTCTCTCCTCCAGTACCCTGGGCTGAAGGAGTCCGCTTCCAAGGACCCAGTCCTCCAGAAAACGGTTCAGCACCCGCTGCCCCATACGGCGTTCATCCTGCCAAACATTTTCCCGAATCAGGATTTCCACCATCTTCTTCACAATCTGGCCATAGCCGGCCACTTCCTCATACCGGCCCGTGATGCCGATAACGCCGGCAATGCTTCCGGCCTGGTACACAGGCAGGTTCAGCCCCGGACGGGAGGTGAACGTGGCCTCCTCGTTCCTCACATACAGCTCATCCAGATGCTCCCTGATGATTTTCCTGGCCCCCTCATGAAGCGTGCCGATTCGCTCCGGATCCGTACTGGCTATGACATAACCTTCCGGGTCCATCATATTAATATTCTGGCCCACAATGGCCCCCACTTCCTCCACAATGGCCTGGGCTCCCTGCCGTGAAAGCCTCAGCGCCTTCCCTGTCTGTTCCATCCATTCCACCTGCCTTTATACCATCCTGCCTGTTTTGCGGCCGTCTGCATGCCAAAAGGGGGCTGTGGCGCCCGGGACACCCCCATGGCCGCAGCTCCCCATATTCATTCCTGTTCCCTCATGTTTCTTTTATCACTTTTCCCCGGTTCTACTGATAAATGGGGTATTTGTCACAGAGCTTTGTCACTTCTCTCCTGATATAATCCGCTTTATTCTCAAAATCCGTGGCAGCCAGCCAAATGCACTCGGCAATCTTCGGCATGTCCTCTTCCTTAAGGCCCCTGGTGGTAATGGCCGGTGTACCGATGCGCACGCCTGAAGTGACAAATGGGCTTCTGGGGTCATTGGGAACCGTATTCTTGTTCAGGGTGATGTACACCTCATCGCAGCGATTCTGCAGCTCCTTGCCCGACACTTCCATGCCGCGCAGATCAACCAGCATCAGGTGGTTGTCCGTGCCGTCCGTAAGGAGCTTGAATCCCTGTTTTTTAAGAGCCTGGGCAAGAGCCTTTGCATTGGCTGTCACCTGGCGCTGGTATGACTTGAATTCAGGCTTTAATGCCTCTCCAAAGCACACTGCTTTTCCCGCTATCACATGCTCCAGCGGGCCGCCTTGGGTTCCCGGGAAAATGGCCTTGTTGAAATTAAATTTCTCAGCCGCCTCCTTGTTTGCCAGAATCATGCCGCCCCTTGGCCCCCTCAATGTCTTGTGGGTGGTGGTGGTCACCACATCCGCATAAGGAATGGGGCTGGGATGTTCGCCCGCAGCCACCAGACCCGCGATATGGGCCATATCAACCATGAGATAAGCGCCAACTTCGTCAGCGATTTCACGAAACCGCTTGAAATCAATGGTCCTGGCATAGGCGCTGGCGCCTGCTATGATAAGCTTTGGCCTGGCTTCCTTTGCAATCCGCTCCAGCTCATCGTAGTCGATGAACCCCTGGTCATTGACTCCATAAGGTACGATATGAAAGTAAAGGCCGGAAAAATTCACAGGACTTCCGTGGGTGAGATGACCGCCGTGGTCCAGGTTCATGCCCATGACCGTGTCCCCTGCTTTCAGCATGGCAATGAACACCGCCATATTGGCCTGAGCGCCTGAATGTGGCTGTACGTTGGCGTAATCACATCCGAACAGCTTCTTAGCACGCTCAATGGCAAGGGTTTCCACCACGTCCACGCACTGGCATCCGCCGTAATAACGTTTTCCCGAATATCCTTCCGCATACTTATTGGTGAGAACCGTCCCCATAGCCATCATGACAGGCTCTGACACGATATTCTCTGATGCGATGAGTTCCAGGTTGCGTCTCTGGCGCGCGCATTCAGCCTGAATGGCCTCGCCCACTTCCTTGTCATATCCGGTAATAAAATCCATTACTTCATTAACCATTATCTTACCTCTTCCTTTCGCAATGACAGCCTTTTTCTGCTGATTATAACCTATGTAACAGCAAATTGCAAGACATATGGCAGAGCCCCTTTCTCTTTATCTGTTAATTTTTTATCGCTGTTTTTCTTAATAATTTCATAATAATTATAGCACTTTCTTTAAACTTTAGACACAATTCGGACACAATTATAGGCTATTATCAAACTCGTTCCATAAAAATTTGTGTTTAGAAAGTCTCACCGGGAGGCTTTCAGAGGAGGAAAACTATTATGAAGAAGACAATCGCAAAATCCATGACCGCTATTATGGCGGCAGCTATGATCGCAGGAAGCCTGACCGCTTGCGGCGGCAGCGACAACAAGGCTGAGACCACTGCTGCTGTAGAGACCACAGTAGAGACTACTGAGGCTGTTGAGGAGACCACTGCTGAGGCTGCTGAGGCTGCTGACGCTGAGGAGTCTGCCGAGGCTGCTGACGCTGAGGAGTCCACTGAGGCTGCTGACGCTGAGGAGTCTACCGAGGCTGCTGACGCTGAAGAGTCCAGCGAGGCTGATGCGACTGAGGCTTCCAAGGAAGAGGCTGCCGGCGAGGCTAATGCTGAGGCTGCAGAGGAAACAACTGAGGCTGCTCAGAACTAATCTTCTTTCACGCCAAAAAGGGTGCTGTCCGCTGCGGCAGCATCCCTTTTTTATTTCTGATGTATGAAACTTCCTAAAAACTTCCTAATGGAACTTCCAATTCTTCACTACAATCTGCAGATTCCTGTTTCCGTTATACTCATTTACTCCCGGATAGTAGATAATATCCATGACACGGCGGTCACCCATTTCCTCCATGAACAAATCTCCCTCCGTAAAAATCACGCCGTCCATGGCTGTTCCCCGCTCATTTACTAGGCTTACCCGCACCACATTCCTGTTACGCCCCATGACCCTGGCACTGCGTATAAACAGTCCCTTCTGGGCAAACTGGGGTTTCTCATTTCCCTGTCCATACGGTTCCAGCAGCTCCAATTCCTCTATGAACGGTTCAGTTATGTATTCAAAAGGCATAGCCACATCAATCCACACCTTGGGTATGAAATCCTCTTCCGTCAGCCGCTCCCGCGCGTTTTCGTTGAGACGGCGCCGGAATTCGTCCACATCCTTATCCTCCAGTGAAAACCCGGCCGCCATGGGATGACCCCCGAACTTAAGCAGCAGGTCCTGTACCTCCACCAGGGACTGGAACATATGATATGCCTCTATGGAACGTCCCGACCCCTTGACGCAGCCCTCGGCCCGCGTAAGCACATAGGAGGGCTTGTTGTACCGTTCCCTGAGACGCCCTGCCACAATGCCGGCCAGTGATTCGTGGCAGTCCGGCAGGAATACCACCAGCACCTTATCCTCCCGGTACAGCTCATCCACCATGGCTGCCGCCTGTTCAATCCCCTCCTGGGTCATGTCCTTGCGCTGGTCGTTGAGGGCCTTTAATTCCTCTGCCATCCGGTCCGCCGCCGGCTCATCCTCACACAGAAGGAGCCCAAGGGCTATCTTGGCCGTCTGAAGCCGTCCGCTGGCATTCAGGCACGGTCCGATGACAAAGCCGATGTGATAGGCCGTGATGTTCCCTGCCTGGAGATTATTTTTCTCAATCAGTTTCCGAAGTCCCAGATTGGACGTATGTTCCAGCCTGGAGAGCCCCTCCTTTACAATGATGCGGTTCTCTCCCTGAAGCTTCATCACATCCCCCACCGTTGCAATGGCCGCGATTTCCAGCAGACCGAGCCATTCCTCACCGGGTATTTTATGGACCTCATAAAGCACCTGCACCAGCTTATAGGCTACCATGCCGCCGCATATATCGGGAAAGGGATAAAGGCTGTCCCTGCGCTTGGGATTGACCACGGCATCCGCGGGCGGCAGCATCTCCCTGCCCTCCGGCGTCTCACTGTCCTCAGTCAGTATATCGTGATGATCCGTCACGATCACGGTCATCCCCAGCTCCTTGGCCCTGGCTATCTGGCTGATGGCGGCAATACCGTTATCACAGGTAAGGATGGTGTCGATTCCGTCCTCTGCCGCTGCTTCTATAATCAATTCATTGATGCCGTATCCGTCCTTAATGCGGTCCGGAATCTCATAATCCACCTCAGCCCCAATCCGCTTTAATGCGCGGTAGAGAAGGTATGTGGAGCATACACCGTCTATATCGTAGTCTCCCACAATCCGTATACGCCTGCCTTCAGCCGCCTTCTGTCCAAGTATCTCCACTGCCCGGTCCATGTCCGGCAGCAGGTGCGGATCGTGAAGCTGCTCCACGGAGCCGTGAAGATACCGTCCTATATCTTCCACATCCTCCAGACCGCGGTTGCGTATGATTCTGGCCGTTACCGGGCTGATATGGTATTTTTCTGCAATTTTATTAAAGTCTGCCTTCTTGGCATACAGCATCCATCTTGCTTCTGTCATTGTCTCGTCCTGTCCTTGTCTATTCTTCCTGGTCCCCCATGACCGAGGAGTAAATGATACCGGCCGCCATTCCCGCAAATGCCGGCACAATCCACCCCAATCCAGCCCCGTATCCGGGCAGGAACGTAGTTGCCTGGGTGAGGAATGGAATCACGAATTTGCTCTGTTCCAGGGCATATACCACGCTGACTGCGCCTGTAAACAGAATGGCCGCCGAATACATGGCCGGCCACCTTCTTGTAAGCGGCCCTAAAAATGCCAGCACAATCAGCACAATGGCGATTGGGTAAATGGCGTTCAGAACCGGCACTGACACGGCCAGTATCTTATTAAGGCCCGCACTGGATATAATCAGGCTAATCAGGGCAAATAAAAACACCCATACTCTGTAGCCGATTACAGGTATGATAGAATTAAAATACTGGCTGCAGCAGCTGAGAAGCCCCACGCATGTATTAAAACAGGCAATGAGGAAAATAAGCCCCAGTATCATCATACCTGCATTTCCAAAGAGGTTTCCCGCAACGAAAGTAAGTATCCTTGCCCCATTATCCATGCTGCCGGCCGCGGCTCCCGCCGGTGCACCGATGTGGGCCAGGGCCGCATAAATAAGGGCCAGCAGAATACCTGCTATGATTCCCGCCCTAATGGTTTCCCTGACAATCGCACCCTCCTGATCCACCCCCTTGGCCTGTATATTGATGGCAATAATAATTCCAAAATTCAGGGCCGCAATGGTATCCATGGTCTGGTATCCCTCCAGGAAACCAGTCACAGCGGGGCCAGACTTATAGACAGCTCCGGGAGCGCCGTAATGACCCATGGGCCACACCAGGCATCCTATAAAAATAACGCTGATAAGCACCAGCAATGTGGGACACAATATTTTCCCCAGCCTGTCCGTCAGCTTATCCGGCCTGAATGCCACTGCCATGGCAGCCGCAAAGAACACCACGGAATATCCGAACTGTGCCATGGTCTGGACCGTAAAGCCGGTCCCGCTTACCGTACTGTTCAGAGAAACGCCCATCTGCTCAAGAACCGGGAACACCGTCATCTCGAAGGAAGTACTGGAGGTCCTGGGTATGGCCAGGCACGGTCCTATGGAGAGATAGATAAGAAGGGTAAACAGGAATGCAAAGCCGGGGTGCACCCTGCCCGCCAGCTTGCCAATGCCGCCCGAAAGGGCAACCGCAGCCACTCCCAGGACAGGAAGTCCCACCGCGCTGAGCAGAAAACCCGACATGGCCTTCCAGGTCAGCACCCCTGCCCGGGCGCCAAGAAAAGGCGGGAAAATCAAATTCCCCGCACCAAAAAACATAGAAAATAATGTAAAACCCACAAGCAGAAGATTCTGCTTCGACAATTTCTGCCTCATATTTTTATCCCCGCTTAATCAAAATAAGAGATAAGAATCAAACTTCCCCGCTCTTTCTTACCTCTGCTCGTAACATAATACCACAAAATGCGGCATCTTTCAAGAAGGTTGCATATTTGTGGCAGTTGGCAGTGATGTTAGCGTTTTAAAATATTTTCAAAAAACCCATTGACATTTCTCCCCAGACAGGCTATAATAGCTCTTGCGCTGTTAGAGATAGAAATCAAACAGCAACATGCGTCAGTAGCTCAGCTGGATAGAGCATACGGCTACGGACCGTAGTGTCGGGAGTTCGAATCTTCTCTGGCGCATGAAGAAAACCTCGCAGGCGTAAGCCTTGCGGGGTTTTTTGTTTTGAGTGAACGTGCGCCCGCCGGGCGCACCCAAAGGAGGACAACCATTACTGGTTGTCCTCCATCACCTCTCTCACCTTCTCCAGCATCACCGGCGTCAGCTTAAGAATCCGCTGTTTTTTAGACACCTTCCCCACGGCTTCCTCAAAGCTCATACCATTACCAGCCGTCATGGCATCCTTCACCAGAATATAGTAAAGCATAACTGCCTTTTTATCTTCCTTGGGAAGCTTTTCCCTAAGCTGCTGCTCCACAGCCGCCTTCTGGGCCGTGCCTCCCGGAAAAATGCGGTGCAGATATTCCCTCTCCTCCTGCTCCCGCTCCTCCTTGCTCTTAATCTCAAATCCGAATATATTCATATTCCCCTCCTGCGCACTCGCACCAATCACTAAATATAGTACAAGTATAAAATCCATAGGGAAGTACGTCAAGAAGTTTCTCAGTGTTACCCGCTGCTTGTTACCCGCCGCTTGTTATCCATCCCGTCCCGCTTCCATATTTTCAAATACGGCCCGGTCCACGCCGCCGTCCTGGAATGCCACCACAGTGGTACACACTGCATCCCCGGTAATGTTGACAGCCGTCCTGCTCATATCCAATATGCGGTCAATTCCCATAATCAGGGCTATGGCCTCCACTGGCAGGCCCACTGATGCAAATACCATGGATAGGGTAATCAGTCCCACCCCCGGCACACCGGCCGTTCCCACGGAAGCCAGGGTGGCCGTCAGTATCACGGTCAGATAATCCGCCACGGACAGGTGGATTCCAAATGCCTGGGATGCGAACACCACAGCCACCCCCTGCATGATAGCTGTGCCGTCCATGTTGATCGTGGCCCCCAGGGGTATGGTAAAGGAAGAAATACGCCGCGGCACCCCCATCTTCCTGTGCAGGGTATCGATGGACATGGGAATGGTTGCATTGGAAGTCGCGGTGGAAAACGCAAAGCCCATTACAGGCAGGAATTTCTTGAGGAATTTGACAGGACTCAGCCCTGTAAACCCCTTAAGGATCGCCATGTAGACCACCAGCCCCTGTATGGCCAGTGCAATCATAACCCCTGCCATATACTTAAACAGGGGCAGAAACGCGTCAAAACCAATGCCGGAAAACGTTCTGGCAGTCAGACAGAACACGCCGTAGGGAGCCAGCTTCATGACCATGACTGTCATCTGCATCATCACATCATTAAACTGGCTGAATAAATTCCCCACCGTCTGAACCGCTTCCCCCAGACCGGCCAGAATCATTCCCACAATCAGCGCAAAGAGGATGATGGACAGCATATCCCCGTCTGCCAGCGCCCTCACCGGATTGACCGGAATGATAGCCAAAAGCGTGTCCGCCAGCCCTTCCTTCTCCCCGATAGTGACCTGGGCTGTTTCCAGGGCAGAAAGATCTAACCCGGCTCCCGGGTTAATCATTTGGGCAGTCAATATGGCCGCGGTGATGGCCAGAGCAGTGGTTGCCAGATAAAATCCCAGTGTCTTTACTCCTATTTTTCCCAGTTTCTTCGTATCCCCCATGGACATGCTGCCGCACACCAGGGAGCAGAATACCAATGGCACCACCAGCATCTGCATCAGACGCAGGAATCCATTTCCTATCAGATAGAATATTCCGTCTATGAGCAGTACGTCCCGGACCTTCCCCTCCGGAACAGCGTAATGAAGAAGGATGCCCGCAGCCGCCCCCAGCGCAAGTCCAATGAAGATAGCGGTGGTAAGTCCCGGACTTTTCCTATTTTCCATAGCCGATACCATCCTTTCCCTCAGCCCGTCTCCGGCTTCCGGTTCGCCAGTCCTTCATATACGCCTCCAGCATCTCCTTCCAATGGGGCAGGAGACGCATGTCGGATATGCGCAGCATCATATTGTCCAGCACGCTGTAGGAAGGCCTCATGGAGCTTAAGGTGTCCTCAGAGGCATACACAGGTTCCACCGGGACCTGATAACCCGCCAGCCGGACAGCCTCCTTTGCCAGCTCATACCGGCTGCAGCAGCCCTGGCCCGTCACATGGTACAATCCGTCCTCGCCGTTCTCCATCAGCTCTATGACCTTGGCGGCCAGTCCGTCAGCCCCTGTGGGTGATGCCATCTGGTCCGAGGCAGCCCTGATGGTCTTACCCTGGCCGGCCATCTCCAGAATACGCCCCAGGTATGGGCTTCCATCCCCGAATATCCAGGAACTCCGCACAATGATATGGCGGTTGCAGAACTCCCTAACAAAATTTTCCCCTGCCATCTTGGACTTGCCGTACACGGTCCGAGGTGAGACCGGGTCAAATTCCGTATAAGGCGTCTGGCTTTCCCCGTCAAACACATCGTCTGTGGACATCTGGACCAGCCTGGACTTCCCCATTCTGGCGGCAACACTCAGATTCCTGGCCCCCAGAGCATTTACCCGGTACGCTTCCTCCGGCCGGACCTCACAGGCAGCCACATCGGTCAGGCCGGCGCAGTTCACAATATAATGTGGCCTGTTGATATGGGCGTATTCCATCACAGCCTCTGAATCCGTGATATCCACCGAATCCACATCCGTCAAAAGCAGCTCCACCGGCCTGGACGCCAGAATATCTGTCATTTTTCTTCCAACCCGTCCCCCGGCCCCGCATATCCATATTTTCAGCATCCTGCTCCATCCTTCCATATATAACTGAATTGCTATACTTTTTCCATAAATACATCAGGTAGTATCTGCAATTGCACGTTCTTCATACACCCGACGGAGCAGAAGGCAGGAATTCAGCGCTGCAAAAAGGCCCGGGCGGAAAACGCCCGGACCTCTTGGCAGCTCAAATCAAAGACCGATATTAAAGGCCGGTATGTTCTCAGGCAGGCTGCCGAAACGGGCAGCTTCCATTTCTATCCAGCATACAGATAAATTGTGAGCATTCTGTGATGGTTTTCTATAGAAATTATAAACTCCCTGCTTTTCGCTCCATGGCCCTGCCGCACAGATCAGAGAACAGATGATTCATGGCGGGGGCTGACTCAAGAAGGCTTTCGGGATGCCACTGTACGCCTACCATCAGACCATCCTGGTCCTCGATGGCCTCAATAACCCCGTCATTTGCATATGCCGAGGCCCTGAGCCCCTTCCCCAGCTCCTTCACCGACTGATGGTGCATGGAATTGGTCATGCAGACGCCGCTGCCCAGAAGTCTTGACAGCCTGGTCCCCTCTTCCACCCGTATCTGGTGGGTAAGGTAATCCCGCCTGCCCAGCTGCAGATGCCTGATGCAGTCAGGCCCCTTAAGGGAAAGGTCCTGATACAGGGAACCTCCCATGAGTACGTTAAGCAGTTGGCTTCCCTTACAGATGCCCAGCATGGGCTTTCCATGCTCCAGGGCATAACGGCCCGCCCTCATCAGGGCTTCGTCAATATCCGGCTTAAATACCTGGATGGCCGGATGAGGGTCCTCCCCATAGTAGGAAGGCGTCATGTCCTCCCCTCCCGGGAACAGGATTCCGTCACAGATACCCATAATTTCCTCTGTCCGCTCCATAACGGCAGACGCCGGTAAAATCACAGGGATTCCCCCGTTCTTCATGACCGCATCCACATAGCAGCTGTTCTGATAAGCCCTTTCCATGCTGTCAAACAAACCTGGCTGGGTCATGTATGTATTTCCCATGATACCGATAATCGGACGCTCCATCTTCTCCGCCTCCCTACAGTATATCCTGGCGCAGGATGTGGCGGATGCGTTCCGGGTCCAGCCCCCTGATGACCTGGGCCGCCAGCTCCGTAGCCGCCTCCAGGTCATCCCTTGCGCAGAAATTATAATGGGAATGTACATATCTGGAAGGTACGCCCAGCACAAGGACAGGAACCGCCTTTCCTATGAGGCTGATTCTGCCCGCATTGGTGCTGCCTCCCCGCCTTACGGCCTCCTGGTACCGGATACCGAATTTGCCGGCCAGCTCCATGGCATATTCCATGAACACCGGATTGGATATATAGCTCTTGTCCATGCGGCGGATCTGAACGCCGTTTTTCATCCTTCCCTGGGCCTGGGCAGCGGAAAAAAAGAAGTCATCCGACGGGGAACCCTCGAACAGGATGGCCAGGTCCGGCTTCACCACCTGGGTGGTGACGGTGGCGCCTCTCATGCCCACTTCCTCCTGGGCCGCAAACGCGCCCACCACATCCACTGCCAGCTCATTCCTGCCGTCATATATCTTATTCATGGTATCCACGATGCAGGCGCAGCCGGCCCTGTTGTCAAATGCCTTGCCGAAGCAGATCCCATGTTCCTCATCATAGGAAAAGGACACCTCCGGGACCATGGGATCTCCGATGGATACGCCAAAGTCGTCCTCCACCTCCCTGCGGCTTGTGGCGCCGATGTCCACATACAGGTTTTCAATGCACAGTTCCAGGGAAGCCCTCTCCTTATCGTTCATGAAATGCACGGGCTTTGACATAATGATACCCCTTATTTTCCTGCCGGCCCTTGTCTTTATGATGACCGTGTGGGCCGGAAGGCTGGTCAGGTGAAAGCCTCCCAGCATGAGGATTCCCAGGCAGCCGTTATCATGGATGCACTGCACCATAAAACCGCACTCGTCCAGGTGGGCGTCCAGCTGCACCACCGGTTTATCCCCGGCGACGCCCGGCATGCGCACATACAGGTTGTTCATGGCGTCATTTTCCACCTGGTACTTACCGCAGTAACCCGCCACGGTGCGCACCACCTCTTCCTCAAACCCACTGGGGCCAAATGCATCTGATATCTTTCCAAACATATCTATATCCATTGCTGTTTTCTCCTTATTCAAACGCGCTTTAATACACCACAAAGCAATGGGCCGTCACCACATCCATCCATCTGGATGTCTCCAGCCTGTTGGTAAATGTGTCCACTGCCCTCATTCCCGGGTAAAAGGACATCTGGTATGCCTTCTTCCAGTCTTTATAGGTCACTTCATATGTAAATGTCTCCGGAAGCGCTGCCCTGCACCGGGAAAGATTCCCGGCCAGCGCCTTCTTCACTCCCTGGCGGATGGATTCCTCCACCTGCCCCGGCGCCTTACAGTAAGTGGATGCACCCAGACCGGTCTTTGTCACGGCCGTGGTGATAGCCGGCACCATTTCCCTGGCCATGTCGCAGATGGTCCTGTCCCCGGACAGAAACAGCACCGGAACCCCGTGGGAAGCTGCGGTGTAGCTGTTCAGCATGAACTCGCTCATGCAGCTGCCGTTTAAGCGGATGTACAGGCTGTTTCCCGTGGAAGTGTGGCTGATGGCAAAGCCCGGATTTCCTGCCGGGGCATGGTATCCTATGTACATGACCCCGTCAAAGGAATCGTCCAGGCCGGACATCATGTTATAGGGGTGACCGCTCTTGCCCCGAATCAGGGTCACGTAATCCGGCATGCAGAGAGGATCAATGTTAGCCGCATCCCCGTGGCCGTCCTTTACCACTATCTCGTCAGCTCCCGCTTCATGGGCAGCCTCACAGGCAGCCACCACTTCCCTGGTCATCTGCCCCGCAAATTCCCTGTACGCTGCTTCATTCTTATGGGTCTCATATGCCAGGGCCACTCCCGCGCACCCTTCTATATCCGCACTGATAAAAAGTTTCATCCCTTGTTCTCCTTGATTTTGTCATCATAGAGATGGCAGTATACATAATGGTCGTCCGATACCTGGTAGCGCTCCGGCGCCTTTTCCTTACAGATGTCCATACACTTGGGACACCTGGTGTGGAACTTGCAGCCGCTTGGCGGATTTAAGGCCGACGGGATGCTTCCTTCCAGGATGATGCGCTCCTTCTTTGCCGTTGGGTCCGGGACCGGTACGGCTGACAGCAGGGCCTGGGTGTAAGGATGAAGCGGATTGCTGTACAACTTGCGCTTGTCCCCCACCTCCACAAAATTCCCCAGATACATGACGCCCACCCGGTCGCTGATGTGCTCCACCACGCTCAGGTCATGGGCCACGAATATATAGGTCAGGTTAAGCTCCTTCTGGAGCCGGTGCAGCAGGTTTAACACCTGGGCCTGGATGGACACGTCCAGGGCCGATACAGGCTCGTCCGCTATAATCAGCTCCGGCTCAACTGCCAGAGCCCTGGCGATTCCGATACGCTGGCGCTGGCCGCCTGAAAATTCATGGGGATACCGGTTGGCGTGGTAATCATCCAGTCCAACCTTTCTCAGAAGCCCCATTACACGGTCTTCCATTTCCTTCTTGCTCTTTGTCAGACTGTGTATGATTAACGGCTCAGCGATGATGTCAAATACAGACATCCTGGGATTCAGGGACGCGTACGGGTCCTGGAATACCATCTGAACCTTTTTGCGCACAGAGCGCATCTGCTTTCTGCCATAGGAGGAGATATCCTCACCGGACAGGACGATTTTACCTGCCGTGGGGGTCTCCAGCTTGCAGATTCCCCTTCCCAATGTGGATTTGCCGCAGCCCGACTCACCTACGATGCCGAACACCTCGCCCCTTCGCACCTCGAAGGAAACGCCGTCCACTGCCTTGACGAATTCACGCCCGCTGCGAAAATCCCCCTTCACAGGATAATACACTTTCATACCTTCAACATTCAGCAGGATATCTGCCATCACGCGTCACCGCCTTTCTTTTCACAGAGCCAGCAGCGGCTCATATGGCCTCCTCCCACATCGTAGAAGCCGGGTTCTTCCTCCCTGCACTTATCAAAGGCGCAGGAGCATCTGGGAGCGAATTTACATCCCTGAGGCATGTATTTTGGATTCGGGACATTGCCCGGTATGGATTCCAGTTCCTCCGCATACTCTCCCAGCTTGGGAATGGATGCCAGAAGGCCCCTGGTATACGGATGGGACGGATTGGCGAAAATGGACCTCACATCCCCCTTCTCCACCACCCGGCCGCTGTACATGACCACCACGTCGTCGCAAACCTCCGCCACCACACCAAGGTCATGGGTGATGAACAGGATGGAGGTTCCTGTTTTCTGCTTCAGGTTCTCCATCAGATCCAGAATCTGGGCCTGGATGGTAACGTCCAGTGCCGTGGTAGGCTCGTCCGCTATGAGGATCTTCGGTTTGCACACCAGGGCCATGGCTATCATGACTCTCTGGCGCTGTCCTCCGGAAAGCTGGAAGGGATATTCCTTCATCATGCGCTCCACCCTGGGAACGCCCGTCAGCTTCAGCATCTCCACAGCCTTGTCCCAGGCCTCCTGCCTGCTTATGTTGTTGTGCATCAGGATACATTCCGTAATCTGGTCCCCAATCTTCATAACAGGGTTCAGGCTGGTCATAGGCTCCTGGAAAATCATGGAAATCTTTTCCCCGCGCATCTTCCTGCGCTCCTCGTCGTCCAGCTTTGTCAAATCGCGGCCCTCAAACAGAATCTCCCCTTCGGCCACCTTTCCCGTGGTTCCCATCAGAAGTCCCATGACGGACAGGGCGGTCACGCTCTTGCCGCTGCCTGACTCTCCCACGATTCCAAGGGTGCTTCCCTCTCTCAGTTCAATATCCACGCCATCCACTGATTTAATCACACCGCTGTCCGTGTAGAAGTAGGTGTGCAGATTCTTAATCTCTAAAATATTATTATTCGTATTCTCCATAAGTCCACTCCTAATCAGTCAGTTTTGGATCCAGCGCGTCTCTCAGGCCGTCGCCCAGCAGGTTGAAGCAGAGCACGGTGAAGAAGATTGCAAGACCCGGAAACAGGGTGATATGCCAGCTTGTCAGCATGTAGTTACGTCCGTTGCTCAGAAGCAGTCCCCACTCAGGCGTGGGAGGCTGGGCGCCCATGCCCAGGAAACTGAGGCTGGAAGCAGTGATAATGGAGGTTCCGATGGACATGGTGTACTGTACGATGATATTGGGAATGGCGCTGGGCAGGATATGTTTGAACAGGATGCGCATGTCGCCTGCTCCGATGTTGCGGGCAGCCTGGACAAACACGCTGTTCTTTGTCTCCAGTGTATTGCCCCTCACCAGACGGGCAAACTTGGGGATGTTGAACACCGCAACCGCGATTACCACATTATAAAGTCCGCTTCCCAGGATGGCCACAATGGCAATTGCCAGGATAAGGCCCGGGAAGGCCAGCAGCACATCGCAGATGCGCATGATGATGGAATCAATGATGCCGCCGTAATATCCGGCCAGAAGTCCCATAATGGTTCCCGCAATCATTCCCACGGTCACGGCAAACAGTCCCACGCTGAGGGATATCCTGGTTCCGCAGATTACCCTGGAAAACAAATCCCTGCCGAATTCATCGGTGCCAAAGAGATGGGCGGCCGTAGGCGGCTGCATAATGGCAGAGTAATCATATTCATTGATTCCATAAGGGGCAATCTTATAGCTGATAAACGCCAGCACTACAAGGAATATCAGAAATACCATGGCAGCCATGGCTGTCTTCTGTTTTTTGAACTTTCTTACAAACTCTGAAAACGGGGTATTGATGTCCGTCCTTTCAGTTAACACTTTATTCTTAGCCATCTTTTGTCGCCCCCTTCTAGCTCAATTGAATTTCAGGATTCAGCACTGCGTACAGTACATCCACCACCAGGTTAATCAGTACGAAATGCAGGGAAAATATAAGAATCAGCGACTGGATTGCAGGATAATCCCTGTAGTTCACGGATTCAATCAAAAGGGAACCAAGTCCCGGAAACGCGAACACAGTTTCCGTCACAACGGAACCGCCCAGAAGAAAACCGAACTGAAGTCCCACAACCGTCACAACGGATATCATACAGTTACGGAACACATGTTTCCAGATAACAGTCTTTTCCCGCAGGCCCTTGGCCCTGGCCGTACGCACGTAATCCTCCTTCATTACCTCGATGACCGAGGAACGGGTAAAGCGGGCGATAATAGCCGCAATGCTGACCCCCAGCGTGATAGACGGCAGAATCAGATTCTTAAAGGAGCCGGCCCCCGTGGTGGGCAGCAGCCTGTACTTGACCGCGAAGACCATGATAAGCATGAACCCAATCCAGAAGGAGGGCATGGATATACCTGAGACAGCCACCGTCATTCCTGTGTAGTCCTGCCACTTGCTCCTGTTTCTTCCTGACCAGACGCCGATAAGAACCCCTGCAATCACGCTCCAGGTCAGACTTAAAAGGGTAAGCTGCACCGTATTCATGTACCGCCCCTGAACCTCAGTCAGCACCGGGCGCTTGGTTCTCAGCGATGTGCCCAAATCCCCCCTCACAAGTCCTGTCACGTAGCTGACATACTGCTGGGGAAGAGGCTTGTTAAGGCCAAGCTGTTCCCTTACCAGTTCCACATCCTCTTTGGTTGCCTGCGGCCCTGCCACCTGCCTGGCCGGATCTCCGGGAATCAGGCGCACAAAGAAGAATACAAACGTAACTACGATAATCAGGGTTGGTATAACTCCAACAACTCTTTTACATATGTATCTCAGCATATAGACTCTCACCTCTCAAATCATTATTGGGTATACACCCTGTATTTTATCTTAAAAAGGTCTGGCAGAGAATCCCCCTCCGCCAGACCCTTAAGCCTTTTATTTCGTCATCTTACCATTTCTGATATTAAGGCAGTTATCTGGGAACATCTTTACATTTACCATCTTATTGGAAGTTGCCCAGGAGTTGAAGTCAGTTGCCAGACATACCAGGGGACTTTCTTCCCAAATCAGGTCCTGAGCCTTGGCATATGCTTCTGCTCTCTTATCACGGTCAGCCGTGTTCAGGCCGTCCTTCAGATATCCGTCTAATTCATCGTTCTCGAAATAGCAGATATTGTAGCTCATAGGAGGCTCAGACTCTTTTGCCAGCAGTGGACGGATACCCCAGTCCGCGTCGCCGGTAGAGGATGACCAGCCGATGATATACATATCAACTTCTGCCTCTGCGCCGGGAGCGTCCGTATCCTGGATCTTCTCGTTCACGATTGCGCTCTCCAGGCTGATAAGCTCAACATCGATACCCACCTCGGCAAGCTGCTGCTTTAAGAACTCGCCCTGCTTCATGTTTGCGGAAGTGTTGGCAAATATCAGGGTTGTCTTAAAGCCATCCGGATAACCCGCCTCTGCAAGCAGTGATTTTGCCTTCTCGATGTCGTATGGATAAGGATCATTTCCCTTGTAGTACTGAAGCTTGGGAGCAATGACAGAGGTTCCGGGCTGGGAGTTGCCATTCTTTACAACCGCCACATAGGCGTCCTTATTGATGGCATAGTTGATGGCCTGACGGACTTTCTTGTCATTGAACGGTTTCTTCTGGTTGTTCATCATCAGGTAACGGACTACCAGGCCCTGGTCCTGTCCCACGATTACGTTAGGATCAGATTTAAGTCCTGCCAGGTTTTCATCCGGTACCGGCCAGATAAGCTGGGCATCGCCGGACTGAATCATGGCAACCCTGGTGGCGGACTCAGGTACAGGCTTTAAGGTGATGCTCTTGAAGCCGGCGTCCTTGTCAGCCAGAGGCGTGCCGCCGCAGATATCCGCGTCATAGCCCCACCAGTCCTTGTTCAGTTCAACCGTAAGGTGGTCGCCCTGAATCCACTCTTTAAATGTATACTGTCCCGTACCGATGGGGGCCTCTGCGCACGCCTGTGATCCCTGCTCGATTACCTTGGGGCTCATGACCACGCAGGCCGGATGGGCCAGTGTCTCGATGAACGCGCCAAAGGGGGAGGACAGCTTTACTACGATGGTATAGTCATCCTGAACCGTAGTGGTGTCCAGTATATTGCATAACAATGTGGTTCTCTTAAGTCCCAGGGACTTATCTGCCCAACGGTCAAAGTTGGCCCTGGCAGCCTCTGCGTTCCATGGGGTTCCGTCAGAGAACGTGATGCCCTCTCTCAGCTTGATGGTGAACTCCGTGGCGCTGTCATTGGCCGTATACTCAGTTGCCAGCATGGGAATGATTTTCATTTCGTCGTCAAACCCAAACAATCCGTCCATGATAAGACGCTGAACGCCTCCTGAGAGGGTGTCGCTGGTATCCAGGGGGTCCAGTGTGGTGAAGTCCACATTGACTGCTCCTATAATATCCGTGTCCTGGGAAACAGACTCTCCCTCCGCAACAGCTGCCGCTGCTGTCGTTTCTTCCGCAGCTGCCGCCCCGCCTGCAGCTACCGTGGTCGTATCTTTGGTGCCTGATGGTGAACCACATGCCGTCAATCCCAGCATGGCAGCAGCCAGTGCCAGGGCGCACAGCTTCTTTCCGCTTTTCTTCATAGAATATCCTCCTTTTTGTGATGATACAAAAAAAGCCCGGAAACCTACAGCTCTCACGCTCATTTTGTAAGCATCCTTGCTTACAATAATTTTACACGTTTCTGTGCTGCCTTGTCAAATAAATCATTCTTTTTTCCGTAAAGCATTCGTTACAATTTAAAATTTAAAGCCATTAGGTTGTTATATCCTAATATTTTTGATATAATCAACCTAATATTACTCAGGAGGACGGCCCATGGACAGAAGCCAGCCAAAATACCATGTGCTCATTGTCAGCATCAATTCCAGCATACGCCTTGAATTCCAGAGTTATCTCCACAAGATATTGGGAGCCTATATTGCCTTTGATACAATTGGTCTGGAGCAGGTTCAGCGCCCGGATCAAATCAAGGGCTACCAGTGCATCCTTTTTTCCAGCCCCCTGGTCCAGTCTGAATTTCCTATCCCCATCCCAAAGGAGATCATGGAGATTATCTGTACCAGGACCTTCAACCATGCCTGTCTGGACCAAATCATCCGCATACCGCCCGGCGAGCGTGTCTACATCGTTAATGACACCTATGACTCCATTGTCACCATCATGGAACAGCTGAAGGAGGCAGGAGTGGTGCAGTACCGGTTTGAGCCCTTTTATCCGGGATGCATCCAGGCTGACGAGTCCATCCACTATGCCATCACCGTAGGAGAGCCCCAGCTGGTTCCCAGCCATATCACCAATGTCATTGATATTGGCAACCGCATCATCGACATCTCCACGGTCAATGAGCTTTGCGAGTATTTCCATCTTCCCGCCAGCCTGTCCAACCAGATTACCAAGGCCTATGTGAACAGCATCATGCAGATTGCCAAGCTGACCAGCGCCTATTACCAGGATTACATCTATTCCCGCCAGCTTCTCCAGACCGTTATCAGCAATCTTCCCATAGGTCTGTGCCTTCTGTCTGTCCGCGGGGAAATCAACATGGTCAACCGCAGATTCTCCATGGACCTGGAGCTGCCGGAGACAGGCACCACGGGCCGGAATCTGTCACGGTTCCTGCCCCATCCCTGTAAGGATATGGATTTCTGTCACAGCGCGGATTACAAGGTAATGAACCGCAGCGGAAAGCCTCTCCTGCTCAGCTCCCTTGAACTGCTGCTGCCCAACCACGAGCCCCTGTACCTGCTCACCAGCGCGCCGTGTCCTGTGCTGGCTGACGGGACCGGGGATTATCCTGCCATCCCGGATCCCGTATTCTCTGATTCCAGATATGCGGACAGCATGTTCACAAACTTTACCACTGCCTCGGAGTCTATGAAGAACATCCTGGAATATGCCAGAAGGCTCTCCCTCTATGACTTCCCCGTGCTGATTCAGGGCGAGAGCGGAACCCAGAAAAAACTCCTGGCCAGGGCCATACACAAGACCTCCTCCAGGAGGCAGCATCCCTTTGTCTGCCTGAATATGCCCATGGGGCTTAATGTGGCCGCAGGGATAAACGGGACTTCCGGACCGGGCGGTGGTTCCGGACCAAACAGAGCTTCCGGACCAGACGTTTTATCAGATCCGGGCGGTACCTCCGGTCTGTCAGGAGCAGCCCTGATTGTCTCTGATCCGCTCTCCCAGATGCTGGAACTGTTTAAAGAAGCCAACCACGGAACCCTGCTCATTAACAGCGCCGAATACCTGTCTCCCGAGATTCAGGGGCTCCTGATTCACATTCTTCAGGACAACCGGACCGGAAATGTCTTCGGAACCCGCTTCTCCCCCTTTGATGTACGCATCATCGCCACAGCCGGACAGGACCTGTACGAGCTGGTACAGCAGGGCACGTTCCGCGAAGAACTGTTCTTCCTGCTGAATGCGGCTTCCATCGACACCCTGCCGCTCAGGAAACGCAGGGAGGACATCCCTCTGCTTATGGACCAGTTCTTCCGCGAGCTGTTCCACAACAAAAGCCTGATGGCCAGGGACATCCTGTCCTCCAGTCTCTTTGACTTCCTGATAGACTACGATTATCCGGGCAATGTCCAGGAGCTTTATAACCTGACCCGTTATTTCTTCTCCCACTATGCTGCCCATCCCCTGATACTGGCACAGCTTCCCTCCTATATCAGGAACCAGATGCGAAAATCCGGCCAGGACCACAGCCCGGTCCGCCTCAGGGTGCTGGCTGCCATAGCCGCCTCCCCCCGCATCGGCCGTGGAGCCATAAAAAATACCCTGGCAGAGGCCGGCGTGGAAGTAAGCGACGGCCGCCTGCGGGGGCTGCTGAAAGAATTATCAGAAGAAGGGCTTATCCGCATCAACCGCACCAGGGGAGGCTGCGAGATAACAGAGCTGGGACTTATGTCCCTTCGTCATTAATGTTTAAGAATCTGCGGAAGGAACTCCGACAGGCTGTAATACACCTCCCCTGCCAGTCCCCCGGTGCGTCCGGCTGCTGTCATGGAATTCAGGATGGCTTCATGAACAGCTTCCGCGGCTGCCTTGAAGGCCACGTTAATCAGGTCCTCCCTGATACATGTGCTTGTCATGATTTCCGGACTATCCTTTCCCTGCAGACGGCCCGCGGTGGTGAATCCAATCATCACTTCGCCGCTGCCGTGGCCGGTGTAGGCGCCTGTCCTGGCAATGCCCACACCCGCCCTGCGGATGATGCGCTTTAACTGACGGTCGCTGACAGGCAGGTCCGTGGCGACGATGGTCATAATGGACCCCTGGTCCTGTTCCGCGGCGGCCATCTTCCTGCGCCTTTCCTTTTCCTCCAGAATCCGCTCACCGGCCCGTATGCCGTTTATGACCAGATCCTCTGTTGCCCCGAAATTGGACTGCACCAGAACCCCCAGCGTGAATTTTTTACCGCCGATTCTCATGATTCTGGAGGCGGATCCGATCCCTCCCTTCAGGCCATAACACACGGTTCCCGTGCCTGCGCCCACATCACCCTCCTCAAAATCCTCATCTGCCCGTGAAAATGCTTCCATCACATCCTCCATGGACACAGCCCTGTGCTGAATCCGGTTAATCTTACAGTCATTGCACTCACCCACCACCGGGCTTACGGACGTGACCTCCACCTGCTCCTTTGCGCACTGCCTGATAGTATACTCCACCAGGGCGTCGGCTGCCAGACCTACGTTCAGGGTATTGGTCAGGGCAATGGGAGTCTCCAGGGTTCCCAGCTCCTCCACCTGGACCAGGCCGCAGGTCTTGCCGAATCCATTGTGCACGTATCCCGCAGCTACGAACTTGCGGTCAAATACATTTCCCGGTCCCGGTACAATCACCGTTACGCCGGTCCTGCTGTCTCCACTTCTCACTGTCTTATGGCCTACCAGCACGCCCGGCACGTCTGTAATCTTATTTTTAGGCCCGGTTTTCATAACGCCCGGCACAATACCAAAATCCCTGATTCTCTTTCTCTCCATCTTCTTTCCTCCTCCCACAGCCTCCGGCCTCCATGTGGATTATATTATCATGTACAGCAACATTATTATAGAAGAAAAGCCCGCAGAAACGCCTTTAAACTGGCGTCCCTGCGGACTTTCCCCCATCGTACTGGGCCGGCGGGATTCGAACCCTCGAGTGCAGGAGTCAAAGTCCTGTGCCTTACCGCTTGGCGACGGCCCAACAAGCCGTATAGTGATCCGGCATGCCAAATTATAATACCATAGAATTTACCGGTTTGCAAGTTTTTGAAACCCACTTTTGCAGAATTCCTGATTTGGCTGATTGGGGATTCCTATTTTCCTGATTTACATCTGCCCCGCCATCTGCCTGCGGATATGCTTCCACCACACCCACGCCGTCATTGCCGCCATTGCCTCCGAAATTGGAAAGGGCCGCCACAGGGCGTCCAGCCCAAACAGCGCTGTTCGTATCAAAGCATGCATTAGCTATACGGTATTATATACCGGTATCTAAAACAAGAAAAAAATCCCCTTTCCACACTTGGAAAGGGGAAAAGGGTGAGTAGAGGGATTCGAACCCTCGGCCTCCAGAGCCACAATCTGGCGCGATAACCAACTTCGCCACACCCACCATAATAAGTTATGAAACATCAGAGCTTACGCTCAATGAGCCTGAAGGGATTCGAACCCCCGACCCACGGCTTAGAAGGCCGTTGCTCTATCCAACTGAGCTACAGACTCACAACTTCTGACAGCCTTGATGTGACTCTGCACTTTCATGCCGACTGCTGTCAACGAGCTATAGTTTATCATATGTCTGTGGAGATTGCAAGCACTTTTTTAAATTTTTGTCCTTTTTTGCAGTACTTTTTGCAGTCTTTTCCGCAGCCTTTTCCAAATACCGGTTTCCGGCGCTGAAAAAGGCTGCGTCAAAGCCATATTTTGCCGCAAAATCTACCGTGGCTTCCGGTAAAATTGAATCCGTTTATAATCCCCGTCCATGCGGCATATGGTGCCAAAGGGCAGGGTTCCCATGGGCTTATCGTGGCCTGACCTGATATGATACATCACAGGCAAGTCAAAGGTTCCAAAGCGGTCATGAAGGAATTCTTCTATCTGATAGGTGCCGTCATACCGGTCATGGGTACAGTCCGTAAAATCTCCCAGGAGAATTCCCGCCGCGTGTTCAAACATCCCCGCGTATTCCATTTGTGTGATATACATGTCAAGGGAGGCGATGCCTTCCTCCACATCCTCCAGAAACAGAATCTTATCCCTGGTGTCCAGCTGATAGAAGGTGCCGCAGGCCCTGGCCAGCACGGATATATTTCCGCCTGCCAGAATGCCGGCCGCCGTCCCTCCCCGGATGGTCTTAAAGCCTTCCTCCCCGGGCGGGTTCCGAAACTCCAGCTCCTCCTCCATATTGAGGGCTGCAAACAGGCCGGACCTGGTGTAGTCGTCAAAATCCTTCAGCATATTGGAGCACACCATGGGGCCGTGGAAGGTGACCAGATTCCCAAACATCTGGAATACTGAGTGCAGGTTTGTTATGTCGCTGTATCCAACGAAAATCTTGGGATTTTCCTTCACCAGGTCAAAATCCAGGTATTTCATGATTTGGGAACTGCCATAGCCTCCCCGCACGCAGAAAACCGCCTTCACCTGTGAATCCGCAAACATGCGGTTTATGTCCTCTGCCCGGACACAGGCATCCCCCGCCAGATAATTATGAAAATTATACATATTCTCAAGACATGTGCCCAGTTTTACCCGGTACCCCATGCCCTCCAGCAGCTTTACGCAGCCATCCCTCTCCTCTTCCTTTACGGGAAACGCAGGGGCCGCCAGCCCCACCGTGTCCCCTTCCCTCAACCTCTCCGGAAATACCATCTGTCTCAATCCGTCCTTTCATCCTTAATCCACAGAGTGTCAGAAAGCAATTATCCGGCACTCTCCAGCCAAAAAGCCGCCCACGCTCTGATTTCCGGGCGTGGGCAATCCTGCTTCGCTTAATGACTATGGCCTGGCTCTCTCACCGTGCCTACTGCTTATCAGCATATTTAAATATCGTATGTCCAATATAGGTCTTGATAACGCCCTCGCATCCCGGCTTTACCAGAAGCTGTGCATTGCGGTAATACAGAGGCAGTATGGGCATCTCCTCCATCAGAAGCTTCTCGCCTGTCTCAAACAGCTCCATGCGCTTCTTGTTGTCTGTAAGGCTCCTGGCCTCTTTCATCATGCTGTCGTATTCCTTGGCCTCATCGTTCAGCCAGCGGCACTGGGTTTCATTTCTCTGGAGAAGGAAGCAGTCCAGATTAGTGCTGGGGTCAGGATAATCGCCGGTCCAGCCGTCATAGCAGATATCGAAACTGCCGGCCGTCTGCTCATCCCAGTATACCTTTGGCTCAAAGGTAACAATCTCCACATTCACGCCCAGATTTTCCTTCCACATAGCCTGCATTGCCTGGGCCACGTCCTTTTTCTCCTGGTCGTTCTGGGTAATCAGAGTCAGTGTGGGGTATCCCTCTCCGCCCGGATATCCTGCTTCTTCCATAAGCGCCTTTGCAGCTTCCACATCCTCTGTGAACAGGCTGCCCACCGTGGTGCGGTAATCTTCGCCGGAGCCCTCATAGGGAATGCCGTGAGGCACAAAAGCATAGGATGATTCCGGCCTGGAGGCAACGATGGACTGGTTGATGACATCCCTGTTAAGAGACATTGCCAGCGCCTTCCTCACCCGCGCGTCCGACAGGTAGTCTTTCTCGCAGTTAAAGTCATAATAGCAGGTTCCTATGAGATCATAGGACTTAAGCTCGTCGCTTCCCCCGTACTGTGACTGTGCCTGGGTCTGGATGATGGTATTGTCCACCACGTCCACCTCTCCTGCATTGTAAGCGGACAGCGCTGCCTCTGCGGACTCGATAAACACAATATTCACGCCGGCCAGCTTCACTGTATCTGCGTCAATGTATTCCGGATTCTTCTCCAGCACATAGCTGGCCTGGGGATTGATTTCCTTCAGCCGGAACGCTCCGTTGCTTACATAGGTGTCCGCCGACTTGGTCCAGGCCTCCTGCCCTTCCACCGCATCCTTCTTCACCGGAAAATAAGCGGTGACAGCTGTAAGGTCGATGAAATAAGCGGTGGGGTTCTCCAGGGTGACCTTCAGCGTCTTGTCGTCCTCGGCCTTGACGCCCACATCCCCGGCAGATGCCTTTCCCTCATTATATGCTTCGCCGTTCTTCAGATAGAACAGATACCATGCGCCGGGAGATGCCGTATCCCGCGCCAGGGTGCGCTTCCAGGCATACTCAAAGTCGCCGGCCGTCAGAGGGGAACCGTCTGACCATTTCAGGCCGTCCCTCAGTGTAAAGGTGTATTCCAGTCCGTCCTCACTCATCTCGTACTTCTCAGCACATCCATTGATAAGGCCGCCGTCCGGGCCAATCTGCATCAGGCCGGTAAACAGATTCTGAAGAACAATGGATGATGTGGCATAGTTGTTCATGGTAGGGTCCAGTGTCTCAGGCTCCTTCTGCATGGCGTAGGTCATAACCTTTCCGCCCTCGCTGCCGGTGCCGTCTTCCTTCCCTCCCGAAGCCTGAGCGGTCCGCTCCGCAGCCCCGCTCTCAGCCGGTTTTTCAGATTTCTGTCCGCCGCACCCTGCCAGCATGGAAGCAGCCATCACAAGACTCAGTAATACTTTTAAATTCTTTCTCATTCCACTCCTCCTTCTTATGGGCACCCAGCGGGCGTTCTCCGGCCGCTAAGCGCGATATATGCCACCGGCGCCCAGTCAAATGAATTCCTGACCGCCGGAACCGTCACATGCTTCTGGCCCCATGCTTCTGCTCATGTTAATCTGGCCCCATTCGCCTAATCAAAAAGATGACAGGCCACCTTATGTTTGTCATTGACCGCTTTCAACTCCGGCTTTGCCTGGGAGCAGATATCCTTTGCGTAACGGCACCTGCTTCTGAAGGGACAGCCGGGAGCCGGATTAATGGGCGAGGGCACATCCCCTTCCAGAATGATTCTTTTGTTCTCCTTAGCCAGCTTTGGGTCCGCCACAGGCACTGCGGAAATCAGGGACTGGGTGTAGGGATGGAGCATATTGTCATACAGCTCATCCACCCGGGCGTACTCAATCAGGCTGCCCAGGTACATGACGCCTACCTCCGACGAGATATGGCGCACCATGGACAGGTCATGGGAAATGAACAGATACGTGAAATGAAATTTATCCTGCAGTTCCTCCAGAATATTGATGACCTGGGCCTGTATGGATACATCCAGAGCTGATATGGGCTCATCGCACACAATGAACTCCGGCTCCGCGGCCAATGCCCTGGCTATGCCGATTCTCTGTCTCTGTCCGCCTGAAAACTCATGAGGATACCGGTTAATATGATCCGGTTTCAGGCCGACCATCTCAATTAACTCCCTGACGCGGTCATTCTTATCCTTCCCCGTGTGCAGCTTCATGGCCCATATGGGCTCGGCTATAATGTCGCCTATGTTCTTCCTTGGGTCCAGGGAGGTGTAAGGGTCCTGGAATATCATCTGCATCTTCTTCCTGTAGGGAACCATCTGGCTGTCGCTCAGTCCGGTGATGTCCGTTCCCTGATACAGAATCCGGCCCGCGGTTGCCTGGTACAGCTTAAGGATGGTGCGGCCCACCGTGGTTTTTCCGCAGCCGGATTCCCCCACCAATCCCATGGTACGGCCCTTCTCAATGGAAAAAGAGACTCCGTCCACTGCCTTTAGCACCTTTGGCTTGGAAAAAAGACCGCTTTTCAGCATAAAATGCATCTTCAAATCATTTACTTCGATACAGCTATGGGTATCAGCACATTGAGCCATCACAGCTTCACCTCCCCCATCCGGGCTTTCACCGATTCATTGTGAAGCCAGCAGGCGCTGATATGTCCGTTACCCAGGTCGCAAAAGGGCGGCTGGCGGACTGCGCAAAGCTTCATGGCGCGGGAGCACCGGGCCGCAAAGGGACATCCCTTTGGCGGGTTCAAAAGGTCAGGCGGCGTGCCGAAGATTGGCACCAGCTTCTCCTTTGTCCTCTTTGGTATGGAGGCCAGAAGTCCTGCCGTGTAGGGATGGCCGGTCCGGTAGAAAATATCCTCGATATTCCCTTCTTCCATGATTAATCCCCCATACATGACAATAACCCTGGTACACAGGCTGGATATAACGCCCAGGTCATGTGTAATCAGTATGACGGAGGTATTAAACTCATTCTTCATATGGGCCATCAGTTCCAGAATCTGGGCCTGTATGGTCACATCCAATGCCGTGGTAGGCTCGTCTGCTATGAGAAGCTCCGGCTTACAGCACATGGCTATGGCTATCATCACCCTTTGGCGCATACCGCCTGAGAGCTCATGGGGATACTGCTTCAGCCTGCGCTCCGGGCTGGGAAGCCCTACTGCTTCCAGCATGGCCAGGGCCTTTGCCTCGGCTTCCTTTCTGGAAAGCTTCTGATGGCGCATCAGAGGCCCCCGAATCTGCTCCCCTACAGTGAACAGGGGATTCAGACTGGTCATGGGGTCCTGAAATATCATGCCAATCCTGTTTCCCTGAATCTTCCTCATTTCCTTCGGAGACTTCTTAAGCAGATCCTCACCGCCAAAGAGCAGTGCATCCGCCTGCCGGGAGGCGTTGTCCTCCAGCAGTCCCATGATTGACAGCATGGTCACACTTTTTCCGCAGCCGGATTCCCCCACGATTCCCAGGCTCTCTCCCTTCCCCACACGGAAAGTGATGCCCCTTACGGACTGCACGCTGCCTGCGTCTGTGGTAAAACTGGTACGCAGGTTCTCTACCTCTAATATTGTATCTTCCATCATGTTTATCCACCTATTTCTTAAGTCTTGGGTCCAGAGCATCCCGCAGCCCGTCACCGATGAAGTTCAGGGCAAATATGGTGATGCTGATTGCCAGCGCCGGAAACAGCATCTGGTACGGATATGAAAACAGATATTCTATGGCGTCATTGGCCAGGGTTCCCCAGCTGGCCTTCGGCACCTGGATGCCGATGCCCAGAAAGCTTAAAAATGCCTCCTGGAATATGGCTGACGGAATCAGGAACGTGACCGTCACGATGATGGAACCCATGCTGTTGGGTATCAGATGATGAATCAGTATCTGCCATTTGCTCAGCCCGCTGACCTTGGCTGCCAGGGCAAAGTCCTGCTCTCTCAGGGTCAGTATCTGGGCCCGGACCATCCTGGCCGTGGTAATCCAGTAGGTAAGGCACATGGCAATCAGGATGCTCTGTATGGTGTTTCCCAGAAACATCATAATTAAAATCATATAAATCAGGCTGGGAATGCCGGTCAGGATATCCACAACACGCATCATGATAATATCCGCAGTTCCTCCCACATAGCCTGATATGCCGCCGTAGAGCACGCCTATAACCATGTTGATGGCCGCTGCCGAAAATCCGATGGACAGGCTGATACGGGCCCCGTACATGGTCCTGACGAAAATATCACGTCCCATTTTGTCTGTTCCGAACAAGTGGGCGCTGTTAGGCCACTGGAGGGCATTTCCAAAATCCGTCTGGTCATATGTATAAGGAGAAAACATGGGTACAAATATAGCCGCCAATGTCATAATGACCACAATGGCAATACCCAGCATGGCCAGCTTATCCTTCTTAAGCCGTATCCAGCAGTTCCTCCAGTAGGAGATGCTGGGGCGGTTAATGGATTCCATCTCCCGCTCTGTGTCGGAAAGTCCCGCCAGAAGTTCCTCCGGAATCACATCCGACATGGTAAATTCAACTCTCTCTTCCATCCTCTTCACCTACTCCGTTATCTTTACTCTTGGGTCAATCACAGCGTACATGATGTCAACAATCAGATTGCAGCCAATAATCATCACGCCTAAGAACACGGTAAGTCCCAGTGTAACAGAATAATCCCTGTCCGTGATGGCGGATATGAAATAGCGGCCCAGTCCCGGGATGCTGAACAGCTTCTCAATGATAAACGTACCGGTGAGCAGCGCGGCCACCAGCGGACCCACATAGGTCACCACCGGAAGAACAGAGTTTTTAAGGGCATACTTGCCTATGACCTCCCATTCCGGCACTCCCTTGGAGCGCTCTGTCCGTATGTAATCCTGGCGCATGGTCTCCAGCATGCTGGATCGCATGAGACGGGTGATATAGGCCACCTGGGAGAATGCCATGCAGAACACCGGCAGCACATAATGCTTCCACGAAGTCAGTCCATAGGAGGGGAATATCTTCCACTTTTCGCAGAATACATACATCATCAGCACGCAGAACACAAAGCTGGGCACCGACACGCCGATGGTTGCCAGCACCATGGAAGCGCCGTCCGCCAGCTTTCCCCGCTTCACAGCGGCCACGATTCCCAGCGGAATTCCCGCCGCAAGGGCCACCGCGATTCCCAGCGCCCCCACCTTTGCCGATACCGGAAAGCCGTTGGCTATAAGCTCATTGACCGTGGTGTCCTGTTTTTTAAAGGAAGTCCCCATGTCCCCGTGAAGAAGGTTGCCAAGATACCTGACATACTGGGCCGGAAGCGGGTCGTTGAGACCATATTTTTCGGAAATCTGCTCCAGGATTTTTTCCGGCACATTCCTTTGCTCAGACGGACTGAAAGGACCTCCCGGAATGACATGCATCAGAAAGAATGTAATGGTAATAAGAATAAATAGAGATAACATGCCTGCTACCAATCGCTTGATTATGTATTTTGCCATTGCCATACCACCTTTATCTTAGATAAGCTGAAATCGGGCTGAACCGCCCTGTGTATAAAAAAAAGGCGACTTAAAGAACAGTAAGTTCACTGCGCCTTCGCCCGACGTACTTAATTAAAAATTATACCTACTGACAGGTTAAAAGTCAATAAAAAGGGCTCAGTTTCACATTGCATTTTCTGGCAGAAATACCTATAATTAAATTTGCGGCTGCCGGATTACCGGACCGGATGAGATTTTTACCCCTGTTTTTAGCCGCGAGATGGAAAGAAGGTATGAATCACATGGAAATCCCTGTTCTGAATGAGATAATGAGAGATACGGTGGTGGAGGTGGATCTGGACCGCATCGCCTTCAATGTGAGGCAGATTAAGGCCATGGCCGGCCCCGGCACCCAGGTTGCGGCAGTGGTGAAGGCGGACGGCTACGGCCACGGCGCCCTGGGTATTGCGCCTGCCATCATGGAAAACGGAGCCAGCCTGCTGGCAGTGGCTACCCTCTCCGAGGCTGTGGAGCTAAAGCAGGCCTATCCCCGCTACCCCGTGTTAATTATGGGGCTGACACCGGACCGGCTGCTGCCCTATGTGCTGGAATACGGCATCATCCAGACCATTGACACCCTGGCCCAGGCAAGGCTCCTTAACCGCCTGGCCTCAGAAAAAAGGCAGCAGGCTGTCATACATATCAAATACGACACCGGCTTTCACCGCATCGGATTCCCTGACTGCCCGGAAAGCCTGGACGAAATCCGCCAAATCTGCACCATGCCCTGGCTGAAACCGGAGGGCATTTACTCCCATCTGGCCCTGAAGGACGACGAGTCCAACCAAGTCCAGTTCCGGTGTTTCATGGATGCTGTCACTGAACTGGAGCGCGAGGGCTGCCATTTCCCATATAAACACATTGCCGACAGCATTGCCGCCGTTGATTTTCCTGAATACAGGCTGGACATGATACGAGCCGGAGCCATTGTATACGGGTTAAAGGGCTTCCACAAGGGACAGCTTGACATTCGTCAGGCCCTGACCTTTAAGACCCGCATCAGCCACATCACCCCGGTTTTTAAAGGCCAGGGGGTAAGCTACGATTACCTGTGGACCGCGCCGCGGGACACCAGGGTGGCTGCCCTGCCCTTTGGCTACGCGGACGGCTATCCCCGGAACCTGCGCGGCAAAGCCATGGTAACCCTCAGGGGAAAACAGGTCCCGGTGATCGGAATCATATGCATGGACCAGTGCATGATAGACCTGACCGATGTGCCTGATGCACAGATAGGGGACCAGGTTATCATATACGGCGACGGAACAGGAAACACGCTGGACATAGACGCGGTCAGCCGTCTGGCAGGCACCAATAAAAACGAAATCGTGTCACGGCTTACCAGACGGCCTCCAAGGGTCTATGTGGGCGGAGAAAATGTAAGGACAGCAGACTATTTTCCGGAAAGGATGACACCATGAATATAAAACAACGGACAGAAGAATTATACCCGCAGCTGGTACAGATTCGCAGGTATCTGCACCGGCATCCCGAACCGGGTTTTAAGGAGCACTGGACCAGCGCCCATATCCGCGGCCTTCTGGATGAATGGGGCATTTCCTACCAATTCCCTGTGGCCGGTACGGGAATCGTGGCCATGATCCAGGGCGGGAAGCCCGGCTCCGGCAATACGGTGGCACTCCGCGCCGACATGGATGCCCTGCCTCTGACAGAGGACTCCTCCCGCCCCTGCTGTTCCTTAAATCCCGGCCATATGCACGCCTGCGGCCATGACGCCCATGTGGCCATTGCCCTGGGTACGGCCCGCATATTGATGGAAGCACGGAGCGAATGGTCCGGGTGTGTAAAGTTCTTCTTCCAGCCCGCGGAGGAGACCACGGGGGGAGCCCTTCCCATGGTGGAAGCGGGCTGTATGGAACATCCCCACGTGGACTACGTCACCGGACTCCATGTGATGCCCACCCACGAGACAGGAGAAATTGAAATCCGCTACGGCGATTTAAATGCCTCCTCAGATGAGATTCACATAAAGGTCCATGGAAAGAGCTGCCACGGCGCCTATCCTGATACGGGAGTGGATGCCATTGTCATGGCTGCCGCTGTCATAAACAGCCTGCAGACCCTGGTAAGCCGCTGCATTTCTCCCCTGGACAACGCCGTCCTCACGCTGGGGACCATACACGGCGGGACCGCCGGCAACATTGTGGCAGGCGAAGCAGAGATGACCGGCACCCTGCGCACCACGGACCCTGACGTGAGACGGAAAATCATTGACGCCATGACACGGCAGGTAAGCTGTACCTGCCAGGCCATGGGAGGAAGCGGGGAGGTTGTCATTGTCCCGGGATATGCCGCCCTCATAAACTCAGACGAAATCGTGGATGTGCTGGTGGAGGCAGCCACAGATGTCCTTGGCAGCGAACACATACATCCAAAAAAATTCCCAAGCCTGGGAGTGGAGGACTTTTCATTTTTCCTTGAAAAGGCAAAGGGAGTATTCTATCATCTGGGATGCGCCAACAAAGAAAAAGGCATTACATCCCCCCTTCACAGCCAGGACTTCGATATCGACGAAGCCTGTCTTAAGCTGGGGGTGGAGCTGCAGGCGGAACTGGCTTTAAGGCTGTTAAAGCGGAATCTTACTTAGAATAACCAGAATACAGGAGGAATGACATTATGAAGGTTTATATCAGTGTGGACTTTGAGGGGGTGGCCGGCTCCACTTCCTGGAGTTCAACCAACTTAGGTGATTTGGAACACGGGCCCATGGCCAGGGAGATGACCCTGGAGGCAGCCGCGGCATGCAGGGGAGCCCTGGCAGCCGGTGCAACAGAAATTTACATAAAGGATGCCCATGAATCCGGCAGGAACATGGATATCTCCCTTCTGCCCAGGGAGGCAAAAATCATACTGGGCTGGAAGTACTCCCCGGATTCCATGGTCTGCGGTCTGGACGGGAGCTTTGACGCCCTTATGTTCGTGGGATACCACTCTCCTGCCGGTACCAACGGCAGCCCCCTGGCCCACACCATGAACCGCAAGACCAATTACATTAAATTCAACGGCAGGCTGGCTTCGGAATTTCTCATGCACGCCTATGTGGGCGCATCCCTGGGCGTACCATCTGTATTCATCAGCGGCGACAAAAATCTTTGCAGCCATGTTCATGAGTACGATCCCCGCATCACTGCAGTGGCAGTGAAGGAGGGCATGGGCGCGGCCACCGTCAACCTGGCGCCGGAGATGGCCCAGGAGCTCATCGAGGAAGGCGCAAAGAATGCCCTTCTCGCAAAGGATACCTGCCATCTGGAGGTACCTGAAACCATTGTCATGGAAATCAACTTCAAAGACCATTTCCGGGCGCTGAGGGCTTCCTATTATCCCGGAATGGTGATGACAGATGATTTTACGGTCTCCTATACCGCCCGCTCCATCAATGAATTGATGACAGCCCGGATGTTTGTGCTGTAATCGGGGGATTCGTGCATACACTATACTACTTCCGGTTCCTGGCAAACATGACTGCGTACTCAAGAGAATTCTTCAGACTCAGCTCGCTGGCTGTTCCTGTTCCCGCCTGGTCAAAGGCCGTTCCATGGTCCACGGATACACGGATGACGGGAAGTCCCAGGGTGATGTTTACGCCGGCCACCGCGTCCCAGGCCTGCCTCTCCTGGTTATATACAAATCCCGCCACCTTAAGGGGGATATGTCCCTGGTCATGATACATGGCCACCACGATGTCATACCAGCCGCCTCTGGCCTTGGAGAACACGGTATCCGGGGGCACAGGGCCCTCGGCCTGGATTCCCTCTGCTCTGGCAGCCTCAATGGCAGGAATGATCTCCTGGATTTCCTCCTGCCCGAACAGGCCGTGCTCCCCGCTGTGAGGATTCAGCCCGGCAACTGCAATCCTGGGGTTCTCAATCCCCATCTCCCTGCATGCCCTGTCCCCAATCCGGATCACATCCAGCACGCGCTGCTTCTTAACCCGGTCGCAGGCCTCCCGCAGGGACACATGGGTGGACACATGGACCACCCGCACGTTCTCATGGGCCAGCATCATGGTATAGTTTTTGGTTCCGGTCAAATCAGCATAAATCTCCGTGTGGCCGGAATAGTGGTGTCCTGCCAGATTCACAGCCTCCTTATTGAAGGCATTGGTGACAGTGGCATCCACCTGTCCGTCCATGGCAAGTTCAATTACCCTCTTCACATAATGGAACGCGGCGTCCCCGCACATGGCGGACACCTGCCCCCGCACCAGTTCATCCATGGAAACCAGACCCATGTCCAGTACGTCTATGGTACCGTGGGTAAAAACAGCATCCCTCACATCCTTTACTGCCCGGACAGTCATTTCCTCATGTCCCACGATTTTCAGCGCGGCTTCCAGGACACAGGCATCTCCCACAACAATGGGCCTGCATGCTTCGTATATGGACTGGTCGGCCAGGGCCTTCACGGTAATCTCGGGGCCTATGCTGGCCGGGTCACCCATGGTAATACCTATTATTTTTCTATCTTCCACGCTTACGCACCTCTATTTTATGCAGATAAGAAACTAATACGGGACAAAGGATAGCTGTCACAATGATAGCAGCGGTAATCTGTGCAGTGGCGGCCTCCGCCACCGCCAGAAGTGTGGCGTCCACAGCTGCTACCGACGCCGGCGTGGCAGCCGCGTTGCCGGCTGTGGTTCCAATGGCTCCGCCCACTTCCGGGTGGTCCATGCGCAGCAGCTTATAAACCAGATAGCCCGCCAGACCGGTAATCAGGGTACAGGCAACGCCCAGAAGGATTCCGGGGCCTCCTGCCTTTAACAGGTTCATGATGTTCAGTCCCGCCCCCAGAGGAAATGCGAAGAAGGGAATCAGCATGGTGGCGCCCGGTTCACAGAACTTGCGGATATCTTCGTCCAGGTTGCCCAGTATGCATCCCACGATGACAGGGACAATACAGCCTATCAGGATAGACATGGGTATCTTGGCAACACCGGCGGCTCCCAGGGCAACCATGGTAAAGAAGGGGCCGTCATTGATGGAAAGAATGGAAACGGCGCCTACGTCGGTCGCATCTCCGTACTCTCCGGCCAGGGCCGCGTACAGTCCGCCGTTGGAGTTAGCCAGAGCGCCTACAATAGCCAGGGTGGAAAGACCCAGGAAACCCTTCTCTCCAAAAAGAGTACCGCAGATCAGTCCGATGATAATACCCACTCCAACTTTTACTGCCGTGATAAGCATGCCTTTATATACCGTAACGCCGGCCTTTTTAAAATTAATGGTAGTGGCGTTACAGAAAATAAAAACAGCCAGAATGGGCATGGCCCCTGATTTCCACAGATATGTAGTGAATGTACCGTCAAAGGCGCTCCACAAAACATTTCCGAAAAAGGTGTTGACAATTGCTCCCAGAAGCAGCGGTACTACCATCAATCCTCCCGGAATCTTTTTAACTGCCTGTAAAATCTTCATACTTAATGTTCCCCCTGTCCGGCTTTTATAAGCCTGATAATATTATCTACCGTATAAGCCAGGTTCTCCTGGCTGCGGTGCCTGCTGACGGAAAAATCCTGAGGAAGCCTGTTAATGGGGAACACCGCTGTCACGCCCATATCGTAGGCCTTTCCTATCTCGTCGTCATCTGCCCCGCCTACCACCGCAATCACGGCTTTGGCCTGCTTATTAGCCCTCTTTGCAATTCCAATCACTACCTTGCCCCGAAGGCTCTGGGAATCCAGCTTTCCTTCGCCTGTAAGGATATAGTCCGCGTCGCCTATGATTTCATCAAACTTCACCGTATCCAGCACGGTCTGAATCCCCATCTGAAGCCTGGAACCAAAGAATGCAATCATACCTGCTCCCATGGCTCCGGCTGCCCCGGTTCCCGGCACCTGGCTTATATCGGTGCCCGTTGCCTGGGCAATGGCCCTGCTCAAATTCCTGATTCCCTCGTCCAGCTGAAGGACCATGGCCTCATCAGCTCCCTTTTGGGGGCCGAAGATAAAGGAGGCTCCCGCAGGTCCGTACATGGGATTATCAATATCGCACATGGTAACGATTTCCACCTGTTCCAGGAGACTGTCCCTTCCTGACAGGTCGATTCTGTCGATATCGGCAGTGGTTCCGCCGGTGGGAATGAATTCCCTGCCGCCCCTGTCATAAAACCTGATACCCGCCGCGGCCGCGGCGCCGCAGCCGCCGTCATTGGTGGAGGAGCCCCCCAGGCCCACAATGATTTTCTTTACCCCCTTACCGGCCGCCGCAAGAATCAGCTGCCCCACCCCATAGGTGGTGGTAAGCCTTGGATCCTTCCTGTCCTCCACCAGGGGAAGCCCTGCGCAGGACGCCATCTCGATGACAGCTGTCTGCCCTCCGTCTATCAGCCCGAAATAGGACTCCATGTCCTCAAAATAGGGATTCTTAACCGTGACATATTCCTTAACGCCGCCCACTGCCGTGATAAAGGCATCCACGGAGCCCTCTCCCCCGTCTGCAACAGGTATGGAGACGGTCCGGCTGTCGGGAAAATGCTTTTTTATCTTCTCATCCATCACTGCGCAAATCTGGCTGGAACTCAACGTCCCCTTAAATGAATCAGGTATTAATATAAACTTCAAATCCGTATCCCCCTCTTATCCTCTTACGATGACAGACACGCCGTCCGGAATCACTGTTACCTTATAATCTTCCTTATCAACCATTGCCTTTGCCTTTTCCAGGGCCTCCTCCATGGTGTGGGCCGGAATCATGTGAAGCTCCTCCACCAGTTTATCGTCGCAGGAGGACACAAACACAATCCTGGCCTTTAACATGACCCTGGCAAAAATCTGTGACTGCCATTGGTCTATGATGGTTTCCTCCGGTTTTCTGTCCATAAAGGTCTTCATCATGCGGTTTAAGTCCTTTTCGTCCCGGAAGGTCTCATGGAAATACTTGCCGCCGTGGCCGTCCGCTGCCTTGGAGAGCATGATGATGACTCCCCCCTCCTTCACCGTCACCTCTGCTGCCGTCATGCCCTTTACGGACTGGTAAATATTCTGGTCCAGAGGATAGCCTCCGTTTGTGGATATTACGATATCCGCTGGTACGGCATCCACCTGGCACTTGGAAGCCAGGAATTCCCTGCCCACACGGTGGGCCAGGTCGCAGTCCCCCGCCACTGCAAAAATGGGGTCATGGGCGGAGTCAATCACCACATTGACGATAAAGTCCAGTCCCGCCACCCTGGCGGCGTACAGCATGTCATTGTGAATGGGGTTGCCCTCAATGATGCCGGTCCTGGAGTGGGGATCGCCGATAAAGGCCGAGTTATGGTTGTACATAACCGTCTCACGGCTGGCCACGCCCGGAAGCACGCTTTTTCTACCGCCTGAAAATCCGGCAAAGAAATGGGGCTCAATAAATCCTTCCGCAACCAGCAGGTCTGCTTCCACTGCCAGTTTGTTGATATACAGGTTTCCGCCTGAAGGCAGCTTGCCCAGATAGACCATATTATCCGTATCATCACAGTCATGGACTATGATGGTCTCATTTTCCGTAATCTCAGGGCCAAACTTTGACTCCAGCTCCTCCCTTGTGGTCTCCCTGTGAAGTCCCGTGGATATAAGAATGGTAATCTCAGCATCCGGATTCCCTCTGCGGATTTCCTTCAGGATAAGAGGCATGATAATGTGGCTGGGCACAGGCCTTGTGTGGTCGGAAGAAATGACCACAACCTTCTTCTTGTCAATGGCCATGTCGCATAGCCTGGGAGTCCCGATGGGATGCTCCAGTGCCTCCTGCACCAGCCGGCTTCCCTCCATGGGGGCCTTGTAATCATGAAGTTCTGATACAAGCACACCAGCCAGATGCTCCTCCTCAATTTCCGCTTTCAGTGTTTCCTTTCCATAAGGCAGTAAAAATTCTCTCATGGGTTATATTCCTCCTCTTTCTTTTATTTTTCTCATGGCAAAGGCCGCCGCATCCTCTGTGCCGAAAGCCCCTGCCTTTGTTACCAGTTTAAGTCCCTCATAGGCTCCGCCCTTAACCCTCACCAGCGGAACGCCAACCAGGATTTCAGCCAGTATCTCCGAACCGTCGGCCCCGATGTTCATGAGCATTCCCAGGGCCGTATCACCTCCGGTAAGATATACTCCCGACACCGCTGCCGAGTCCAGCACCTCTTTTGCCATCCTGCCTATGAGTGAGCGGACATAGTCTCCCACCTCGGTCAGGTCCATCCCGCTTTTCTCTCCCACCTCCTGGGACAGCTCAATCAATTCCCTGTCATAAGCCGTATCCGTAAGAAGGATGGTATCCCTTCCGCTCTTTAGATATTCCACAGCCATGTCGCGGTAATCCTCAGGCCGGGCTGTTCCCGTCATAATCCGGGCTACAGGCACCTTGACCATTGCGTATCCGGCCCTTTCGCAGTAACGCATCTGTTCATTGGCCACCGAACTGATGCTGGCCACCACGCCAAAGGACGGAAGGGTGGGCTTCTCCAGTTCCATCAGATTGTCGGCCATTCCCGCAGTTCCCACATAAAGGGTCCGCCGCCCGTCCTGTCTGGCCGCGGCAATGATCCGTTTCAAGTCGTCATCCGACTCGGCGTCACAGACAAAGATCCTGCCCCTGTCAAAGGAAAAGGACTGGCTTCTTACGTCCGGCAGGTATTTTAACTGTACCGGTTCCTCATAAACCTGCTCCAGCAGCTTTACCAGATTATCCTCCATCACCGGGTTCTTGGGGTCCTTGGATAATTCTGTTTTACAGATTTCCACGCCGTTCAGACACTGCACTCCGTCCATGGTGGTCCTTCCCAGCGCGGGAAGAGCCGGGGCAAACACCACCAGATCCGGGCGGAAGGCGTCATCCACTGCCTTTATTTCCTGGGAAATGTTTCCTCTCATGGTGGAGTCCACTTTCTTTATTATGTAGCAAAACTGTCCGAAATCTACCTGTTCCAATGAATGACGCACGATTTCATAGGCGTGGCCTGGCAAAGCGTTCCTGCTCTCCGTATCAATCACAATAGACTTTTGTGAATCCACCGGTTTTCCGGCAAACAGGACCTCCGTCGGATATCCTCTCCTCTTTAGCTGCACTCCCGTATCATTTGCCCCTGTAAAATCATCCGCGATAATCAGATATCTATCTTCCATTGGTTCCCAACTTCCTTTATCGTTCATTTTTGAAACATATCAGTTTCTTTCACCAGCTCCATAATTTATTGTAATATAGGAAGCCTTTTCAATTCAAGGAAAATGCTGTATAATATGTTTAAAATTGTAACATTCGGAAGATACGTATTCCAGAGGAGGCAGAATGGGCGAAAAAGTCAGGATACTTGGAATTGCTCCCTATAAGGGATTGGTAACATTAATGAAACGATACGGAAGCCAGAGGGATGATATCCAGCTGACAGCCATGCTTGGCAATGTGGAGACAGGACTTTCCCTAGCAAAGGAACATTACAGAAACTATGACATCATCATCTCAAGGGCCAACACAGCCAGCCGCATTGCAAAGGGTGTACCCATTCCTGTAATTGATATTGGAATTGATTATTACGACGTGCTCCTCTGCCTGAAAACAGCAGAGAATACAAAGACCAAATTCGCGGTCCTGGGATTCCGTTCCCTGACCACCATCGCCAAAAGCATATGCAATGTACTTAAGATGCCCACGGATATATTTTCCATCAACACCACGTCCGAGGCCAGCTCCCTGCTGGACAAATTAAAGGAGCAGGGCTACAAGACCGTCATATGTGATACGGTGCCCTACAACTATGCAAAGCTGATTGGCATAACCCCTATTCTTCTCACCTCCAGCATGGAAAGCCTGAAAGCCGCCGTTGACCAGGCAGTCTATACGTGGCAGACCCACAGGGATTTATACCACTCCCTGTCCCTTATGCACCAGCTTTTGGACAGCAGCGCCAACCGCTTCCTTGTGCTGTCCCGGACAGGCGAGTGCCTCTACACCACACTGGAGGACGAAATAGCCGTCCCTATACAGGCAAAGCTTCAGAATGAACTGGAGCAGTGCTGCGCCGGCCGGAAGCGCGCCTTCTTTATAACAGTAAACAACCAGATGTACTCCATCACCTCCCATCTGGTGGATGAGACCCTGAGTCCCTACATCATATTCCACATCATGCGCTCAGAAATCCCCCTGGCCTACTCAAAATACGGGGTGACCATCATGGACAAACAGTCGGCGGAGGACAGCTTTATGGACAGCTTTTACAGCAATACGGAGCTGGCGCGGGAAATTCTCACCAACACCGAGGAGGCTGCCCCTTCCCCCTTAAGTCTTATGATAACCGGGGAAATCGGCACGGGAAAGGACCGGGTGGCCCATATCTATTACGCCAAAAGTCCTCTGTGTGACAATCCCCTCTACGTCATCAACTGCTCCCTTATCAGTGATAAAAGCTGGGACTTCATCACAAAGCATTACAACTCACCCTTTACGGACAATGGAAATACCATCTATATTTCCAATCTGGACGCGCTGCAAAAAACAAAGCAGAAACAGCTGCTCTCCATCATACTGGACACAAACATGCATGTCCGCAATCATTTGATATTCTCCTGCACCCAGCCCGCGGGAAGCGCCACTCCCCATGTGGTGTTTGAATACACCAATGCCCTGGGATGCATCCTGGTTCCCATCAAGCCGCTGCGGGAACAAAAGGAGGACATCATCTCATCCGCCGGTCTCTATATCAATACCCTGAACCAGGAGCTGGGCCGGCAGGTTGTGGGGGTTGACGACGAGGCCGCTGCGCTTTTAGAGCAATACGACTATCCCTACAACAGAACCCAGTTCAAGCGGATTCTGAAAGAAGCCGTCATACGGACAGAAGGGCCCTATATCTGCGCTCAGACCATACAGGAGGTAATCCGGAGGGAAGATGTCCTGTTTTCCGGATTCCCCCTTCCGGCACGTACACCCCTGGGTGGCTCCGGCAAAGACACGGCTGCTGATACGCAGAGCAATACGCCGCCGGATCCTTATCCGGTTTCATTCCATCTGGATACCAGCCAGTCCCTGGACGGGATGAACCGGGATATTGTGCGCTATGTGCTGAAAACCTGCGGCGGCAACCAGACATCCGCGGCTAAGAAGCTGGGAATCAGCCGGACTACACTGTGGCGGTATCTGAACCGGTAGACAGCCGCAAAAGGCGGTGCAAAAGCGATGCAAGGCCGGTCTGCCGTACGCCGTATATTCCTTGAACCAGGGCAAGACAAAGGGAGCCGTCAGGCGGCTCCCCTCAAACTGTAGACAAACGCAACTTTGTGCATCAGGTGCTCGAGGGCAGAGCCCCCGAATTGGAATCACGCAGGCGGAATTCACTTCCGCCGTAGTGTAGAAATGCCGATTTCCAGGGGCTAAAAGCCCTTGTGCGAGGAAATCGGCATTTCATCCTTACAGGATTGAATTTATCTACTTGTCAGCTCCCACTTCAATCACAGGCTCTCCCGGACCGGTTATCCATTCCGCGCCGTTTTCTGTCACCAGCACCTCGTCCTCCATCCGAAAGGACAGATAGATGGATTCCACTCCCTTTTCCAGGTCATATGGATAGACCCCGTTTTCCACAGCAAACACCATGCCCGGTTTCAGCTTTTCACCGGCTTCATCATGTATGGTGGGATACTCCACCACGTTGAGACCGATGCAGTGTCCGCTGGAGTGAAGCAGAAATTTCCCGAATCTGGAATCCCGGATGTACCCCTCGCAGATACGGTTGATATCGGCTATGGAAACTCCCGGCTTCATGGCCTCCTTGGCAGCCGCCACGCAGCCGCTGGCTGTTTCAGCCATTTCACGCTCCTCCCGCGGCACGGTTCCCAGATAGAACACCCTGGTAAGGTCGGACGCATACCCGTCAATGTGGCCGCTGATATCCACCAGGACATACTCTCCCTTCTGAACCACACGGTCTGTGGCATATGTAATGAACTACCCCGCAGCAAGCTGCGGGG